>Ga0172367_10003127_pt1 | contig 21953 bp, 22 predicted proteins | sample Lak10m_FD_114542 | JGI IMG/M metagenome (GOLD analysis project Ga0172367, IMG submission 114542) | Freshwater microbial communities from Kabuno Bay, South-Kivu, Congo - kab_022012_10m | ecosystem: Environmental > Aquatic > Freshwater > Lake | place: Democratic Republic of the Congo: South-Kivu... | reverse complement strand
GAATCTGAATCTTGGAATGCGGAAAGGATCGATCGTGCTATCCATGAACTTCGAGAAGCTCGACCAACTGCAGTAAATCTTGCGTGGGGAGTTGATCAAGCAAAGAGTGAATTAAGTAAAGGTGCGGCCGCAGTTCTTAAACTCGCCCTTAAGTTGGCTGATGATGATGCCAACTCTTGTCACGAGATGGGAAAAATTGGCGCAGATTTCTTAATCGAAAAATTAGGCAAAAGGAAACTGCGAATTCTTACTCATTGCAACACCGGAGCACTGGCAACAACCGAATGGGGAACCGCGTTGGGCGTTGTAAGGGAACTGCACTCGCGCGGATTAATAGAGGAAGTTTTTGCAGACGAAACCCGACCACTACTACAAGGTTCAAGACTGACTGCTTGGGAGTTGGCACAAGCAGGTATTCCGTATCGAATACTTCCCGATGGGGCGGCCGCTAGCGCTCTCTTCTCTGGCTTAATCGATGCGGTATTGATTGGCGCAGATCGCATCGCTAAAAATGGTGATAGCGCGAACAAAATAGGCTCGCTATCCGTTGCCGTCGCGGCAGATCAAGTTGCGGTTCCGTTCTTGGTTGTTGCACCTGAATCCACAGTTGATCGCAGTATTGATTCCGGAGATCATATTGAAATTGAATTCCGCTCTGACTCTGAAGTAACTACTTTTGCAGGAGTAAATACTGCGCCAGCAGGTTCCAAGACTTATAACCCAGCTTTTGATGTAACTCCCGCTAGATACATAACCGCGGTAGTCACAGATAAGAGGGTTTATCGTGTTAAAGAGGGCGAAGCGCTATGAGTGAATTACAAAATCTAGTTGAGCGATCCAAGAAACTTGGCGCTGATCAGAATTTAGTTGTGTACGGCGGCGGAAACACTTCAGCAAAAGGTGAGATTAAAGATCATCTAGGACGAAATAGAGCCGTGCTTTGGGTAAAGGGTTCAGGCGCCGATATGCAATATGGTGAAGCGGTCGATTACCCAGCTCTATATCTTGAAGAGTTAATCGCTTTAAATAAGATGAATGAATTAGATGATGAAACTATGGTCGATTATGTGACAAGAGCGCTAGTTGATCCAACTGCGCGCCGACCTTCAATTGAGACTCTGCTTCACGCATTTCTGCCGGCTCGCCACATCGATCATGTTCACGCTGACGTAATCTGCGCACTCACTAATCAAGAAGATGGCAGGTCGGCTGTCAGAGAAGCGTTAGGCGAGGGTTTTGCCTATGTCGATTGGATCAGACCTGGATTCCAATTATCAAAGTCAGTCGGTGAACTTAAAGATTATGAGGGCGTAGTTCTAGCGCACCATGGACTAATTGTTTGGGATGATGACAGCAATAAGTGCTATGAGAAGAATTTGGTTGCCGTTGCTAAAGCAAAGAAATATCTCGATTCACTTAAGAATCCACCGAAAGCAGAGTTTAAGCATCAAGATTTGAGTGAATTTGAAATAAGAGAATTGCTTCTTAAATTGCGCGGCAAACTTGGGAAGCGACAGATTCTTAGAACGGATACACGACTTAGATCCGTAGCAGATCGACCAGATCTTCCTAAGGTAATTGCAGCTGGCACCTCTAGCGCTGACCATATGCTTCGCATCAGACCTTGGTCTTGCGCAACCACACTTAATAAGGTCGAAGAATCAGTAACTTCATATCAGAAACGATATGGCGATTATTTTGAGGCGAATCGCTCGCTCTTGCCTCCGGGATACGTTAGCCATGGCAACGATCCTCGGGTATTTCTTGTTCCAGGGCTAGGAGCAATTACAGCGGCCACAACAGTTAGTGAAACCAAGATGTTGGCTGATATTGCCTTCCATACCCACTCTGTTGCTGCTTTGGTCGCAGATAGTTTTGCCAAACCGCGGGCTCTGCCAGATAGCGAAATCTTTGGCTTTGATTACTGGCCCATGGAGCTTTACAAACTAAAGTTAAAACCAAAACCAGCTCTACTTGCAGGTGCGATATATGTAGTAACTGGCGCTGGTAGTGGAATTGGTCGTGGAATAGCCCTGTATTTAGCAGGTTTGGGAGCTAACTTAACTCTGGCCGATCTTGATAAAGATGGGCTTACTGAGACCGCAAAGGAAATGCGCGAGCGAAAGTATTCCGAACCGCTATTAATTGTTGGCGATCAAAGTAATGAATCGATTGTTGAGTCGACCATATCTGGGACTATTTCGCACTTTGGCGGGCTAGATGGACTGGTTCTAAATGCCGGTATTCCAGTCGCAGGCACCATTGAAGATCTTTCTCCTGAATCATGGCGGAAAGGTTTGGAAGTTAATTTAACTTCGGCATTTCTATTAACTAAGTATGGAATGAAGGCGCTACGCACTCAAGGTATGGGCGGTAGTCTGGTTTACATCGCAAGCAAGAATGCATTTGCACCAGGAGCAGGATTCGGTGGCTATTCCGTATCGAAATCAGGGATGATTCAACTAATGCGAATTGCAGCTTTAGAGGGTGGCGCTGCTGGCATCCGTGCCAACGCATTAAACCCCGACGCTATTTTTGATAACAGCAAACTTTGGGAGGGCGGCGTGAGAGAACAACGAGCTAAGGAACATGGCGTCAAACCTGAAGAGCTTGAGGATTTCTATGCAAAACGGAATCTTTTAAAGGTGCATGTTCGTTCTGAGGATGTGGCGCGCTCCGTTGCTTATCTGCTCTCCGATGAATCATCGCGAACAACCGGTTCAGTAATCCCAGTTGATGGTGGCGTAGCAGGAGGGTTCCCAAGATGAGTTCAATTGATTGGAATAAGTTAAAGAGCGAAGCAGAACTTGCGATGCGAAAAGCATATGCGCCGTACTCAAAATTTCCAGTCGGAGTCGCTGCACTAGTAGACGATGGACGCATCATCAGCGGTTGTAATGTCGAGAATGCAAGTTACGGATTGACGCTCTGCGCGGAATGTTCACTCATCTCTGAATTAATTATGAGCGGCGGCGGAAGATTGATTGCCGCGGTCTGCGTGGATAAGAATGGAGATCTACTATCTCCTTGCGGCCGCTGCCGGCAATTACTCTTCGAACATGGTGGAGAGAAATTAGAACTTCTCACACCAGATGGCGCGAAGAATATGACTGAGATTCTTCCGTGGGGATTTGGACCGAAAGACTTGAATTAATGAGCGAGCCTTTCGCCGCAGTTGAAATTATCTCTGCCAAAAGAGATAAGAACGAATTAACCGATCCCCAGATTGATTGGGTAATCGATGCATATGTTCGTGGCATTGTCGCGGACGAACAGATGTCAGCGCTATTGATGGCAATTCTTTTGAATGGAATGAACTCACGCGAAATTTCTCGTTGGACCGATGCCATGATTAATAGCGGAGAGCGAATGAATTGGAATTTGCTAGCTCGACCAACTGTAGATAAACATTCAACCGGCGGAGTCGGTGACAAAATCACCTTGCCACTTGCACCGTTAGTTGCAGCCTGCGGTGCCGCCGTTCCGCAACTTTCTGGACGTGGATTAGGCCATACCGGTGGGACATTGGACAAGATGGAAGCGATAGTCGGTTGGCGGGCGTCGCTATCAAATGATGAGATGCTTAAAGTATTGCAAGATTGCGGCGCGGTTATCTGCGCTGCCGGTAGTGGTTTAGCGCCGGCTGATAAAAAGTTATATGCCCTACGTGATGTGACTGCAACCGTGCAAGCGATACCACTGATTGCATCCTCAATAATGAGTAAGAAGATTGCCGAAGGAACAGGCGCACTAATCCTTGATGTAAAAACTGGTAATGGCGCATTTATGTCAGCTCCAGACCAAGCAAAAGAATTAGCTAAAACTATGGTTGAACTTGGTAAGCGCGCTGGCGTAAAGACCCGGGCGCTTGTCACTGCGATGGATGTCCCGCTTGGCTTAACTGCAGGAAATGCCCTTGAAGTTAGAGAATCAATAGAAGTTTTACAGGGTGGCGGTCCGAAAGATGTCGTCGAACTTACTTTGATCTTTGCGCGAGAGATGCTTGATGCCGCCGGTGTATCTGGAAAAGATCCTGAAGTAGCGCTTCGAGATGGCAGCGCTATGGATCATTGGCGTCGCATGGTTATCGCTCAAGGCGGCAATCCCGATGCGCCACTTCCCACGGCTAGAGAAAAACTAGTAATCAACGCTGAAGCCAGCGGTGAAATCTCAACTATGAACGCATTGCAAGTGGGTATTGCAGCTTGGCGACTCGGAGCGGGTCGCGAACGCCAAGGAGAGAAAGTTCAAGCTGGTGCCGGAATTGAAATTCATGCAAAACCCGGAGACACCATAAAAGAGGGGTCACCAATATTTACACTTCACACTGATGAACCAGCACGATTTGAAAGAGCGAAGTCAGCACTGGCTGGCGCGGTAACTTATGGAAAAGTCCAACGCTTACCGCTGGTACTAGATCGGATTAGTTAAATCCCGACGGGATGCCAGATAGTTTTAAATTCCATAAATGACAAGATTCTTTCTGGCGAAACATGTTTCTCAAAAGAATGTATCCGTTTTAGATTTTCTGCTCCGCTTTTCCGTAATTCGGCGATGTTATCTATTCCGGAAAGATCCAGTCCATCAATCTCCATATGGCTAGCCAACCATGGGGCAAGTTCGGTTTTAATTCCGGTGAGGATATTTACTACTCCAGCAGGCAAGTCGGAGGTCGCTAATACTTCGGCGAGCGTTATCGCGGCAAGTGGTCGACTCTGACTCGCAATAAGTAACGAGGTGTTACCGCCAGCGATAACTGGGGCCAGGCTTCGCACTAATCCAAGAAGCGATTCTTTCTCTTCAGCAATAATTCCTATTACTCCTAAAGATTCTGGAATTGTGAAGTTGTAGTAAGGCCCGGCGATTGGATTGTTGTTTCCGCTAACGGATGTGATCTTGTCGCACCAACCGGCATACCAAACCCATAGGTCTATTGCAGCTGATACCTCTTGTTTTGCAACGCTACTTGTTACGCCTGTTGTTGCAACAATTTCATCTACAAATTGTGAAGTGCGACCTTCTAACATTTCTGCAATCCGATAGAGAATCTGGCCTCGATTAAACGCGGTCGCATTTGACCAACCAGGGTGAGCGTTCTTCGCTGCAAGTACAGCATCACGTAGATCTTTTCGTGACGCCTGAGCCGGGTTAGCTATGAACGCGCCGCGCTTATTCTTAATCTCGTAAGAGCGACCCGATTCACTTCGCGGAAAAGCGCCACCGATAAACAATTTATAAGTCTTTTTCACATCTAGTCTCATGAGTTGGCCCCTCCGGTTTTCAAATATGCAGCTAGACCATGGCGACCACCCTCACGTCCCCAACCCGATTCTTTATAACCGCCAAATGGGCTTGCTGGATCGAATTTATTAAAGGTATTTGCCCAAATAACGCCGGCTTTCAATTGCTGTGCGGCCCAGAGAATCTTTGAACCTTTTTCAGTCCAAATTCCAGCGGATAATCCATAAGGAGTGTTATTTGCTTTCTCCATCGCCTCCTGTGGGGTGCGGAAAGTCAAGATTGAAAGAACCGGTCCAAATATTTCTTCTCGCGCTATTCGATGAGCTTGAGTGACTCCGGTAAAGATTGTTGGTGGATACCAGAAACCCTTACTTGGTAGCGAGCAGGGGGCGCTCCAAAGAGTTGCACCTTCTTTACTTCCAGTATCTGAAATTTCACGAATCTTCGCTAGCTGTGTGCTGGAGTTTATGGCGCCTAGATCGGTGTTCTTATCAAGAGGATCACCAACCCTAATTTTTGCCATTCGATCCTTTAGCCGAATTAGAAATTCATCAGCAATATTTTCTTGTAGGAGTAGACGAGATCCAGCACAACAAACATGGCCTTGATTGAAGAAGATGCCATTTACTATGCCTTCAACCGCCTCATCAATCGGCGCATCGTCAAAAACCACATTTGCGCCTTTGCCGCCAAGTTCCAAAGTAGCCGGTATTCCACGCTCTGCTATCGAACGAGCAATTAACTTTCCAACTTCAGTAGAGCCGGTAAATGCAACCTTATCGATATCTTTATGGTTAATCAGGGCCGCCCCAGTTGTTCCATCACCGGTGATTATGTTTACAACTCCATCTGGAAGGCCGGCTTGTTGGCATACTTCAGCAAATAGAAGCGCAGTCAATGGTGTTGTTTCTGCAGGTTTTAGAACAACAGTATTTCCAGTTGCGAGAGCTGGTGCAATCTTCCAAGAGAGCATAAGAAGTGGGAAATTCCAGGGGATTATCTGACCCACGACGCCATAAGGATGGGGGCGATTTCCAAAACCGGCGAATTCTAATTTATCGGCCCAACCTGCGTGATAAAAGAAATGTGCAGCTGCTAGCGGAATATCAACATCTCTACTTTCGCGGATTGGTTTGCCATTATCTAGCGATTCGAGAACCGCAAATTCGCGTGCTCGTTCTTGAAGGATTCTGGCTATTCGATAAAGGTATTTAGCGCGCTCTTTTGGCTTGGTTCTTGCCCAACTCTTATTCAAAGCAGCTCTAGCCGCCCTCACGGCGCGATCAACATCTTTACTATCAGCTAAGGCAACTTTGCTTAAAATCTCTTCAGTAGCTGGATTTATCGTAGCTAAGCGCTTCATAGAGCTTGCCGAGACAAACTTGCCACCAATAAATAAGTCGTAATCTTTTTCGATTTTTACAACAGATCTAGATTCTGGAGCCGGAGCATATTCAAATGAATTCGTCATTAATCCACCGTCACATAATTGGAGCTTGAGTAATGGCCAGTCTGCAACTTCATTCGTTGAAGCAGTAGATCATTTAATAGCGCACTGGCTCCGATTCGAAAAAGTTTTGGATTCAACCAATCACTTCCAGCTGTTTCATTTACCAAGACTAATTGTTTTATGGCATCTTTAGTGGTTCTGATTCCGCCAGCGGGTTTAACTCCAATTCTTTTGCCGGTAAGTCGATAGAAGTCTCGGACTGCCTCTAACATCACTAGAACTACTGAAGGAGTTGCTGCTGGAGAAACCTTTCCCGTACTAGTCTTAATAAAGTCAGCTCCTGCCAACATGGCCAGGTAAGAAGCGCGTCGCACATTGTCGTAAGTGGCAAGTTCTCCAGTCTCCAAAATTACTTTTAAGTGAGCGCTATCTGAGCAAACTTCCTTAATCTCTCTAATCTCTTCAAACACTTCTATTAATCTTCCGGAGAGAAAAGCACCGCGATCTATCACCATATCAATCTCACTCGCACCAGCGGCAATTGCATCTTTAGTATCTTGAACTTTCACCGCCATTGAAGCTCTTCCGGATGGAAATGCGGTAGAGACTGCGGCGACTGGAATATGAGAGCCGCCAAACTCATCTAAATATTTTCGGGCAATTTCTACCATGTCGTTGTAAACGCAGATTGCGCCAACGCTAGGAACTGAAGAATCAGTTGGATCTGGGCGGACGGCTTTAGCAGCCAACGATCTAACTTTTCCTGGCGTATCGGCGCCTTCTAAAGTTGTTAGATCAATCATGCTTATTGCCAAATCAATAGCCATCGCTTTACTGGAAGTCTTAATGCTGCGCGTGCCTAACATTGCTGCCCGACTATCGGCGCCGACTTTGTCTACACCGGGTAAATTTTCCAAAAAGGTTAGTAACGAACGTTCGCTACCATCGATTAAACCCTGCATATACCTACGCTACCTTCATAAGTGAGCGAAATACGAGTTCGATCTGATCAATAATTGGTTTTGCGGCAGCTTCATTCTCTGTGACCACCTCGATATAACACTTAACTTTCGGCTCAGTGCCGCTGGGTCTCACGATAACTCGGTATTGCCCATCGAGCCAGATTCGAACCCCATTTGTGGGAGGCAAGCCATCGGATGGATGCTCGAGATCATCGAACTTTGTAACTTTGAAGTCACCAATCTTGTTAGGAAGGTTAGTGCGAAAACTTTGCATGATCTTCTCAATCTCTTCTACGTGAGAAGTCCTAATTGAAACCTGTCGGGTTCCGTGAAAACCGTACTTAGCCCAGATCTCATTGAGCATTTCAGATATCGAACTACCCGTGCTTTTCCTTTCGGCTGCTATCTCAGCGAGAACTGCGGCTGCGCTGATGCCATCCTTGTCATTAACTGAATCCGGATCTACTGAATACCCAAGCGCCTCTTCATAGCCAAATCTCAAACCTTCTACTTTTGATAAGTATTTAAATCCAGTCAGGGTTTCCTGAAATTTGACCTGGTGAGCCCTCGCAATTTTTCCAAGAATTGATGAAGAGACTATTGAATTAGCGAAAACTAAGTTCCCTTGATATTTGTTTGATAAGTATTCGCCTAGAAGTGCACCAACTTCATCGCCTCGAAGCATGCGCCATCCATTATCTTTAATGGCAATAGCGCAGCGATCCGCATCTGGATCATTAGCAATAACTAAATCGGCATCTTGTTCTGCGGCCAACTTTAGGGACAAATCAATAGCGCCAGGTTCCTCCGGATTTGGAAATTTAACCGTCGGGAAATCTGGATCCGGTTCAGCTTGAGCGCTCACCAGGCTAACTTCCAGACCGACACGTGCGAAAACTTTTACCAATACTTCCTTACCTACTCCGTGAAGCGGGGTGTAGATAATCTTGATTTGCGTTTTTGGATTTATTAAAGAAGCTGTAGCAGTGATATAGCTTTCGATGTGCTCTTCCCCAACAATCTGCCAGTCCGAACCTCGTTTTGCCAGGTTTAGATTTGGGGCTTTAGATATTTCTTCTAAGATTGCGGAATCAGTTGGTGAAATTATTTGAGAACCGTTGTAATCAATTCCATCAACGCGACCTCCTAAGTAAACTTTGTAGCCATTGTCTTGCGGTGGGTTATGCGAAGCAGTAACCATTACACCCACATCGCAACCTAACTTCTTGACCGCAAAAGCCAGAACTGGTGTTGGGAGAGGCCTGGGAAGGACATAAACAGCAAAGCCAAATCCGCTCATAATCTCAGCGGTATCTCTAGTGAAGTCTTCAGATCCATAGCGAGCATCACGACCAATCACGATGCTGCGAAGATTTCGATCTTTCATGAATTTGCCAAGTCCTAGAGCAGTCTTTGTAACAACGGCTCGATTCATTTTTGATGGACCAGGTCCGAGCGCGCCTCGAAGCCCCGCAGTTCCAAACTCTAAAAACCCTTGGAAGCAACTTTCAATTTCAGATACCGCATCTTCCTCAAGCCATTTCTGTAATTGATTACGCGTCTTGGGATCTGGATCCTCCTCAATCCACGAAATTACTTCAGCGCGCAAATTTGCGGAAATCATTGTGATTCGCCAAATCCTTTCAAAGTATCGATGTAATCAGCGGGCGCACCCGCCTCTAGAGCCGCACTTATCATGATTTCCAAATAGCGATTTGAAGGCGTACCGCCTTCAAAAGAGTTGAGGACATAGACATAACATAATTGAGCGCCATTTAAAGTATCCACTCGCACTCTTATTTTTGAGTAAAGCTTGGTAGTTACTCCTTCCCACTCATCCAGCGCTTGTTCGTCTTGTCTAGTCAGATCGTAGATGGAGACAAATACGCTGGCGGTGGCATCTTCAGCGAGAGTTGCAACTGCACCTTCCCATCCGATTTCTTCACCACCAAAAGTTAGGCGCCAACCCCGCAGCCAGCCAGTTCCAAAATGTGGAGAGTGAGGCGCGCGTTGCAGCATCTGTCTTGGATCAAGATTCGAACCATATGCTGCATACAGAGTCATTTAGTGCTCACAAAATCAAACCAGTTATATCCCAAGTCAATCAAAGCTTTTCGCAACAAGGGAAGTGATAGGCCAATTACATTAGCGGGATCACCTTCTATTGCTCTAATGAACGGAGCACTGATTCCATCTAGTGTGAAACCACCAGCAACATTTAACGGTTCACCAGTGGCAACGTATTCGTCAATTTCGGAATCAGTCATTTCTGCAAAATGAACTCTCGTTGTCGCGACATCGCTAAATTCAATTTCATTTGTTGTATCAATGATGCAGTGCCCGGTATGAAGCAAGCCTGATTTTCCGCTAAGTTTTCGAGCTCGCTCTTGCGCGACAGCTGAGGTAAGTGGTTTACCTAGTGATTTTCCCTCAAATTCAAAGGTCGAATCGCAACCAATTATCAACGCAGGGAAATTAATCTCCTTGCGAATTGTGTGCGCCTTTACTATCGAAAGCGCGATGACTAGTTCTTTGGGCGTTAAATCTTGATATCTAGAATCTTCTTCATCAATTCCGCTAACTCTTATCTCAGGATTTAACCCGGCGCTTCGCAATAATCTCTCTCTTGAGGGTGAAGCTGAGGCCAGGACGATTCGTGGAAGCATTTGCTAGCGATTCTATCTGGGGTATCTTCATTACATGCCAGAGTCGATTAACTGCCAATCACACCTGGTAAATCTCCTACCTGGGGTAGCGGAAAGCCTTGGATTAGATATCGAAATATCCAAAGTTGAGAGGCGAAGGCTTGAGGTCAACTTCGTCTCCATTTCCGGTGCAATTTCTCCGCACCGACAAATCGTCACATATCGAGCTGCGGACCACTCTCGTTATCGGAGGAGATTAATGACTAGTCCAAGTTCCTTGTCATTATCAGAACAAGAAGAACTTCAATTTAAGGTCAATTCCGAATTGCCCAAACTTCCTCATGGCCAGAGCTACACATTTCGATTTACCCCAGAGGGCACATTGATTGATTTCGAGAGTGGAATAACGGAAGAATCGTTATGGACAATCGATTTTGCAAAAATTGGAGTGTTAGAAAATGCAATTCGCGCGAGTCATGATCTACCTCTTGGTGAAAGTTTAAGTTTGATTGATGATTGGCGAACTTTAACTTTTGAGGCAGATTCATCCCTCGATATGAAAAGACCGTATCTCCATCTATTTGCCCACAATCCAAGATATCGAATCCATAAATTCACTTCACATTCTGGATTTATGAGCGTTAGCGGACCTGGCGACTTAACAGAATCTATCTGTCACGCGATTGATTACTTAGAAGGAATAGTTAACGAGTAGCTCGGCCGAGACCGCGAAATTTCCAGCCTGATTTTTCCCACAGTTGACGATCAAGCGCATTTCGGCCATCAATAATGATTTGCTCTGATACTTTCTTTAATATTGCTACCGGATCTATGTTGCGATATTCCTGCCATTCGGTCAAATGAAGTATGCAATTTGAATCCTTTACACATAAGTCAATAGAGTCAACAAAAGTTAACTCGGGGGAACGACGCTTTGCGTTACCTATTGCTTTTGGATCATGCACGGTTACAACGGCACCGGCTTGCGAGATTTGTTCGGCGATATCGAGCGCCGGCGAATCACGGACATCATCACTATCTGGCTTGAAGGCGGCCCCCAGAATTGCAATTCGTTTTCCTTTTAAATCATTTCCGAGCTCTAGTCGAACCAAGTCAATTACACGTTGTCTGGCACGTTGATTAATTGAGTCAATCTCTCGAAGGAATTCAAGTGATTGCTTTGCTCCTAATTCTTCGGATCTAGCCATAAAGGCTCTAATGTCTTTTGGTAAGCAACCACCACCAAAACCAATTCCAGCTTGTAAGAATTTCGAGCCAATGCGTGGGTCGTATCCAATTGCTTTAGCCAGCACAGTTACGTCGCCTCCGGCAACCTCACATATTTCAGCCATGGCATTTATGAAGGAAATTTTGGTTGCTAAAAATGAGTTAGCTGCAACCTTGACCAACTCAGAAGTTGGAAGATCTGCTCGAATCCATGGAATTCCGGCATCAATTAGTGATGCGTAAACCTTACGTAACTTAACCTCCGCTTGATCAGTAGTCACTCCCACTACCAATCTATTTGGACGTAAAGTGTCTTCGATTGCAAATCCCTCGCGAAGAAATTCTGGATTCCAAGCAAGCTCTACATTTGGATTTAATTCCGAGAGTCGTTTCGCAAGCCGTTCTGCTGTACCCACGGGAACCGTTGATTTACCGACTATCAGCGAGTTGGGTTTCGCTACCGGTCCAATCATTTCAATTGCGCTATCTACATATTGCAAATCAGCCGCTAGAGAATCTTTTCTTTGTGGAGTACCCACGCAAATAAAATGAATTTCGCAATCACTTGCCTGTGAAAAATCATCGGTGAAGAGAAGCCGGCCACTTTTCAGCTCGTTTTCAACTAGTTCTTGCAAGCCAGGTTCAAAGAAAGGAACCAAGCCACTTTTTAGTGAGGAGATTTTTTCTTTATCAATATCGATTCCGATTACTTCGAAACCAAGAGAAGAGAGGGCAGCCGAATGAGTTACGCCAAGATAGCCTGTGCCAATCACAGATATCTTCATGAAGTAACTGTACCTAGCCAGCTTGGCAGGGGTTATCAGCTGCGGTGCGGGTATCGAATTTGTCTACAGGTTTTGGCGGAGCTGAAGAGTCCGGGCTGGCATATTCAACTAGCGCTTCATCGTTCTTAATCTTCTCAAAGAGTTGCGGCGCTAGCTCTGGGTCCCATAGGACGGAGGCGGTAACGCCATTCTTATTGTAGTTGTAATACTTGAGAGGGATTGTCAGAGTTCTGACGCTGCTTGCCGATAGATTGCGAAGTTGTTTAGCAAGTGTGAGTAAATCTCCTTGTGAGAGATCAGTATCCGTGGTGACGCTAGCAAGAGACGAATTTACAAAATCAATTAATTTAATTGGATTTAGCAAAACGCCGGCACTAGTAGCTTTTCTCAACATTGCACCTGCAAATTCCTGTTGGCGTTTCATTCTTCCTAGATCACCGAGTCCATCAAAAGTTCTGGTTCGGACATACTTTAATGAATCGATTCCATCCAATACATGTCTGCCCGCAGGAAGAACAAGATGACTCTTTGAATCATCTATATCTTTCTTCGTGCAGATTTCAACGCCACCCAAAGCATCTACCATTCTGACAAAACCAACAAAGTTAATCTCTACATAATGATCAATTCGAAGACCAGACATCTCTTCGAAAGTTTGAATTAAAAGTGAAGCGCCACCCCAGTTATAAGCTGAATTTATTTTGGAGTAAGTACCAGGAATTTGATTTCCTGTATTTATGGATATATGCGGCGGAATATATGCGAATGAATCTCTCGGGATTGAGATGATGGCTGCTTTATCTCGCTTCTTGGAGATATGTACTAGAAGCATCGTGTCGGATCTCTTGCCAGCGGCGACTTTTGTGGTGCCCACTCGCAATCGCTTTGTTTCAGCTTTCGTCAATCCTTCGCGAGTATCGGAGCCAACGATTAGATAATTTACGGCGGATGAAGCTTTTTTAGGTCGATCCTTTAAATCACCAAAGACATCACTTTTGGGAATCGCCGCCGTGATTCGGCCAAGACCAATCCAAGAAATAGTAGATAGCGCAACAATGGAGATCGAGAGAATGGTAAAAAAACGGATTGCGCGACCTGTTTTCACGCGATAAGCGTAGTGAGGCGATAGCGTTTGACTGTTATGTTTCCTGCGAATTCGCCGAGTGAATCCGCCCACGGCTGGCCGGGCGTATCGGTAATCCTTACCGTGATTAACGAGGCAGCACATCTGAAGTCAGCAATCTCGGCGATATTAGATTCTGGTTATCCCGGAGCGATAGAGATTGCGATTGCAGTAGGCCCATCGAAAGATGAGACTTTAGAAATAGCAAAATCACTCACGAAGGATTCGAGAATACGAGTAATTGATAATCCCTCAGGACGAACTCCAGATGGACTAAACGGTGCAATTGCAGCAACAAAAAATGAAATCATCGTCCGCGTTGATGGACACTCTGAAATATCCCCTGGATATATTCGTCGCGCGGTAGAAATATTAAACGAAACCGGTGCCGTAAATGTCGGCGGCGTGATGGCTGCCGAAGGCATTTCGCCATTTCAAAGAGCTGTGGCAATAGCTATGCGCTCTAAAATCGGTGTTGGACCTGCGCGTTTTCACACCGGCGGCAAATCCGGAAGTACCGACACGGTCTATCTTGGAGTATTTAAACGAAGTGCAATCGAGGCTATTGGTGGCTATGACCCAAGATTTACAAGAGCTCAAGATTGGGAAATGAACTTTCGTCTGCGAAAAGCCGGCGGTGTTATCTGGTTTGATCCAAGTTTGAAAGTTACTTATCGACCAAGGAAGAGCGCTAAAGAACTTGCTTCTCAATATTTTCAATACGGTCGCTGGAGGCATGCTGTTCTTAGACACCATAAGGGTTCAACTAACGCTAGATATCTTGCGCCTCCGATAAATCTAGCGATTCATGCGATTGCAATTCCGCTAGCAATTTTTCTAAATCCTTTGTTCTGGATAGCTCCATTAGGTTATTTAGTTGTAATCACATTAGCGGCAGTCAATCTAGGTAGGACTTGGCCCGAAAGAGTGAGACTTCCAATTGTTCTGATAATCATGCATTTTTCCTGGGGATTTGGTTTCATCTCTTCACCACGCACTTTGATTTCCAAATAATTAAGCCGCGCTCAGGTACTCTAATTAGTATGAGGAAGATTTGCATATTTATCTTGGCGCTTGTGCTTACCCTTAATGCCGTGCCCGCAAACTCCTCAGATCTAATTCCTAGAGAATTTCAATTTGAAGGAACTGGATATGGACACGGAGTCGGTATGAGCCAGATCGGAGCGCGTGGTCTTGCATTAGAAGGGAAAACTGCTGCTGAAATTCTCGCTTATTACTATCCGGGAACTCAACTCGCCCCTTATCCCGATAACACATTGATTAGAGTAAATATTGCAAACCAAACTGCAACAGCAAACTTTTCACTAGAGAAAGGTGTGGGAACTTTTACTCTCTTTCAAGGGGATATTCCTCTAGCTGAGAATCCAGCACCTTTTGGACAATATGACGGAACCGTGACCGCATCGTTTACAAATCTCGGTGGACAAGTAATTCCATTTCTAACTTCACCCACAGCAAAATTTGCTTCTATCCCTGGCGATAAAGCGTGGACAATTCGATGGGACCCACAATCTGTCATGGCCATGAAAAGTGGTGATAAAAGCGGTCGCTACAAGTATGGACAGATAACAATAAAGAGCATTAGCACTCCGCTAACCTCTTATTTAGCAGTAACGACGACGCTGCGCCTGCATGATGAGTATCTCTACGGAATAGGCGAGGTTCCCTCTTCTTGGCCGCCCGCCGCACTCGAAGCCCAGGTAATTGCCGCTCGAACATATGCCCTAAATAAATTGTCTCGGATACGAACTGAATGTGATTGCAACATCTACAGCACGACAGTTGACCAGAATTTTGTTGGTTTTTCCAAAGAAACAGAGGCAATCTATGGGGTGCGCTGGCGAGAAGCAGTTAACCGTACCTTTATCGATGCCGACAACTCTCTAGTTATTGTTTTAAATGGAAAGCCAATCAATGCTTTCTATTTCTCATCAAGTGGTGGCAAGACCCAGAATATAAAAGAAGTTTGGGGATCTGAAGCTTCTTACCTGCAGGGCGTCCTAGATCCATGGAGCCAAAATCCAAAGATAAATCCTCGATATGCGGCGTGGACAAGATTTGTACCTCAGAACACTGTTGCCCAAGCTTTTAAGTTGCCTGATGTAATTCGATTATCGTTCGATGCAAAGACAACAACTGGCAGTATTTCTCAAGTCACCGCTTTCTCGCTAACTGGATCTAGAAGTACGCTAACTGGCGAGATATTTCGTTCGCGGGTAAATCTTCCCTCAACTTGGTTATTCGATCGAAATGAGTTAGCTCAAATTCTCACCGGTAAGGTAAGAGTTACCGAGTTACAAGAAATTTTGGTTCCACCAGGATTGGGTTAATCCAGAGGAAATTTACCGAAATTAATTGCTATGGAGCATGCTATTTAAACCGCCCCAATCTCCCGCTCTGGGAAGAAGTTCAAGCGCCCCATCAGTTGAATTGCGGCGGAAGAGCGCACCGTTTACTCCGGATAGTTCTCGAGCCTTAACCGTTTTACCATCAGGAAGTCTCACCTTTGAACCAGCGGTAACGTAAATCCCAGCTTCAACCACACAGTTATCACCTAGGGAGATGCCGATACCGGAGTTAGCGCCGAGAAGAGTTTTCTTTCCAATACTTATTACTTCTTTTCCGCCCCCACTGAGCGTTCCCATTATCGAAGCACCGCCACCGATATCCGAACCTTCGCCCACTACCACTCCCGCAGAGATTCGACCCTCGACCATAGATGCGCCCAAAGTGCCAGCGTTGAAGTTAACAAACCCTTCATGCATAACAGTTGTGCCACTTGCCAGATGAGCCCCAAGTCTCACTCGATCGCCATCTGCAATTCGAACACCTTCTGGAATAACATAATCAATCATTCGAGGAAACTTATCGACACTAAAAACAGTAAATGTAATTCCTTGAGCTTGATAGGTCTCTTTAACTTGCTGAAAGTCTGAAACTGCCACTGGACCTTGAGAAGTCCAGACAACGTTATTTAGAAGTCCAAAAATTCCTTCTAATGAAGCTCCGTGCGGTTTTATGATTCTATGTGAAAGTAGGTGCAACCTTAGATACACATCGATTGCATCAGCTGGAGCCTTATCTAGATCTATCTCGCGAGCAACCAATTCAGATTTAGTGGAACGAATCTCATCGACTTTTAATAACTTTGCCAAGTCGGGCGCATTGCTCTTATCTAGTTTTCCTAGTCCGAGAACGCTGAAGTAGGTATCTAGAACGGAACCATCTCTAGCTAGAGTAGCGATACCAAAACCAAATGCGCTTTTCATGCGCTAACGGTATCAAGTCGGGCCGGATACATGATTCTGCTTTAGAGTGAGCGTATGAAAATTGCGGTTTTCTGCGCATCTTCAACAGCCGTTCCTGAAAGCGCAAAGCGACTTGGTTTTGAATTAGGAGCAGAGATAGCAGCAGGTGGACATGAATTAGTTTGGGGCGGTGGCGCTATTTCAGTAATGGGAGAAGTTGCGCGAGGAGCTCGCTCCAAAAGTGGGAAAACTATCGGTGTGATTCCAGAACTTTTAGTCGGCGTGGAATTTGTTGATCGGGAGGCAAGCGAAATTCACGTTGTAAAAGATATGCGAGAGCGAAAAGGGCTAATCGAAGAATTATCAGATGGATTTATTGCTCTTCCTGGAGGACTGGGTACGCTCGAGGAACTTTTTGAAATTTGGGTTGGTCGCTATCTTGGCTTTCATCAGAAACCAATTGCGATACTCGATCCTCATGACGTCTATGATTCACTGAGAATTGCGCTAACTGATCTGACTGCTAAGAATTTCTTAAAGCCCGGTCAACAAGATCAAGTAAGATGGTGTAAAACTATCGATGAATCGCTTGGACACTTGATATCAAAATGAAGCTCGAAGAATTTTGCGTAACTTTACGAATACCTGCTGAAACTCAAAAAGTATGGGATGAGCTGGTAACTTGGAAAAATCAAGGTAATTGGATGGCTTTAACAAAAGTTACCTCTTCACATGTAGGTCCTAAGGATTCTGGCGTCGGTACAACTATCGAAGCATTTACTGGGATTAGAAAACTTGGAATCCTTGACCAAATGAGAGTTGTTGAATGGCAACCTCCAAAATACTGCAAAGTTGATCATTATGGAAAATTCATTAAAGGAATAGGAATTTTTAATCTCACAGAAGAAGATGGGATGACTAGATTCGACTGGTATGAAGAAATTAAGGCTCCGCGAGCGCTACTACTCTTGATTAAACCTTTCATTTTGATTGCCGTGTACGCATCTCTGAGGAAATTCGCACGTGGCTTTGCCCGAAGCTAACTAATTGAGTCAATTCATCCTTGTAACCTTGGGTAGTGGCAGAAAAACCAACATTGGCTCAATTGATTGCCGCCCTGCCTGAAGAAGAGCGGATTATCTTGATGCTCTATTTTGTGAAAAATCTTTCAACCGCCGAGATTGCCACCAAGATTGGGGTCCCGGAACGCTCAGTAAGAACAGTTCTCGAATCGGGTCGCTCCCGCCTACGTTCCACACTCGATTTCCCCTCATCCGACTAAATAAGAGATAATTCGCCTCTTCGAGAAAGAGGTTCTGATGGCAGCCATGAAGCCCCGCACTGGCGATGGACCGATGGAAGTTACCAAGGAGGCCAGAAGTTTGGTGATGCGGATTCCGCTCGAAGGTGGCGGACGCTTAGTGGTAGAGCTCAATCAGGAAGAGGCGCGCAGCCTCGCTGATGTACTTAACGCAGCCATATCTCTAATTAAGAAGTGATTTCCGCGATCCCGCGATTGGGCTCCCGCAAAGTAAAGGGAACCCCAACGGATCAAGCGCTTATTAACCTCACGCATATCGCAATTCCCGTTCAAGATTCAAAAATTCAGATAGAGGCTAAGTGGAAAAAGTTTCTGGAGCGCCGTCTCGCAATTGATCTTGATAAAGAGATCAAAGCTGCCAAGGAATTCACGGGTAAAGCTGGAGAAGTTATTGAAGTGAAATCGAATACCGAGCCATTGAAGATTCTGCTCAGCGGCGTTGGAGAAGGTAAGAGCGCAGATTTGAGAAAACTAGGAGCAAGCTTGGGCCGAAAAATAAAGGGAAGTTCGGCCACCGTACTTTCGCTTTGTCCACAAGATGAGCAACAGGCACTTTTACATTTAAATGCGCTCGCACTTTCTAACTACACTTGGAATTTAAAATCAAGCAAAAAAAGCGAATCAATCGAATTTCTAGTCAGCGATGAATTTAAGAGGGCAGTCACTCACTCTCAGGTTTTAGTTGAGACAACTTGGCAAGCTCGAGATTTAATACATACGCCATCAAATATTAAATCTCCTAAGTGGGTCGCAGCCCAGGCCAGGAAATTAGCGAAGGAAAATCGACTAGGAATTTCGGTCAAGTCTGGTCGTGAAATTGCCAAATTTGGTGGCCTACGAGCCGTCGGTAATTCAAGCAAGAAAAATCCTCCTTGTTTTGTAGAGATAAGTTACAAGCCAAAGAAAAGTGGTACGAAGACGAAACGTCTCCCACATGTAGTTCTTGTCGGTAAAGGAATTACCTTTGATACCGGAGGAGTTTCTCTAAAACGTCCATACGACATGATGACTTCGATGAAGACTGATATGGCGGGGGCTGCCGCGGTACTACTAGCAACTGTGGCAGCAGCAAAACTAAATTTGAATATCAGAGTGACGACGCTATTGATGCTAGCTGAAAATGCCCTTTCGGCGACCGCCCAGCGACCTTCTGATGTAATTGAACATTTTGATGGAACTACTGTTGAAGTCATAAATACCGATGCCGAAGGCCGACTGGTCCTGGCAGATGGTCTGGCTTATGCAGATTTAAAGCTTTCCCCAGATTATTTAGTTGATGTTGCAACATTAACTGGTGCCGCAACTCTCGGACTAAGTCGTCATTTCGCTGCTCTTTACACAAGAGATGATGTAATGGCCAAAAAGTTTAATGAGATAGGCGAGTACACGGGTGATCGGATCTGGCAGATGCCATTGGTTGATGACTATGCGATTGCCCTAGAGAGTGAGATTGCAGATTTGAATCACACTGCCGATAAGTATGACTTTGAAGCAGGTTCCGTAACCGCAGCGCTATTCCTTGAGAGATTTGCAGGTAAGAGGCGATGGTTCCACCTAGATATTGCCGGACCGGCGCGCTCGGAGGCAGATTCCGGTGAGAATCCCAAGGGTGGTACCGGATATGGTGTTCGCTTGCTAACAGAATGGATGGCACAACTTTGATTTCGGCATTCTCAGATCGCGGCGATATGCGCGCTTATGCCAATTCATATCTTCCTGAGAGTGAAATTATGCAACGTGCGCGACAACGCGGAGTTGAAATTGCTGCTTATGACAATGCTCCCGCGGTTGGCTCTCTCTTGCGTTATCTAACAAGTTTGATTGGAGCCACATCAATAGTAGAAGTTGGCACTGGATCTGGCGTTAGCGGCTTGTGGATAATTCCAGCTATGAGTGAGAAAAGTCTTTTTACTTCGATAGACCATGAAGTAGAAAATGCACGATTAGCAAGACAAGCCTTTGATGAGGCTGGAATTTCACAATCTCGGTATCGATTGATTACCGGAAATAGCAGTGAGATTGTCGCCAAACTTGCCGACAATTTGTATGACATGTTTATTTTGCGAAATGGTCGTGATCTTTACGAGAATGTTGAGAACGCGCATCGCTCACTGCGCCCCGGCGGGATAATGGTGATTGACCGCGCACTCGTCGGCGGAAAAGTTGCAGATCCAACTCAACGCGATGAAGAAACGGTTTCCTTCAGGGACTCGGTGAAGTTGATACGTGAAGCTCGTGACTTATGGCTTCCGACAATGCTTCCAGTTGGAGACGGCGTCCTGGTTGCCACAAAAATCGCACTCTCAGAGTGATGAATTAGGATCGGGAGATGTTCGGAATCGGTGGCGGAGAATTTCTCGGCTTAGTTGTGCTCGCTCTATTTCTCGTCGGTCCAGATAAGTTACCATCAGCCGCAAAAGATTTTGCTCGTCTAGTACACAAATTGCGTGGGTTCACTTCCAATGCTTCTGCGGAACTAAAACGTAATCTGGGGCCAGGATTTGAAAACCTAGATGTCACTGACTTAACTCCTAAGAAAATTGCCAAGAAAGTGCTGGGAGATGCGCTTGAAGAAACTAAGCCTGTCGTTTCGGAAGTTAGGAAGCGAAGTAAGGAATTGAAAGATGTCGCAAAGATTGACCCGGATCTTCTATGACCCAAGAGTTACGAGATAAGTTAGAAGTTGCACTTTCAAAGGTCGCCGATCCAGAGTTACATCGACCGATCACCGAGCTCGGCATGGTGGAATCAATTGAGATTGTTGATGGAACTGCGAAGCTCTCAATTCTTTTAACTATTTCAGGCTGTCCAATGCGCGATCGATTGCAGCGAGATATCTCCGAAGCATCGCTAGAAGTCTCTGGAATTAAGAATGTCGAAATCGCTTTTGGCGTTATGAACGATCAGCAACGAGATCGAGTGAAGAGTTTGCTCCGTGGGGGACGGGAAAAATTCATACCATTCGCTCAACCTGACTCACTGACTCGAGTCATCGCCATTGCTTCTGGAAAGGGAGGCGTTGGGAAAAGTAGCCTGACTGTGAATCTCGCGGTAGAACTTGCTAATCGCGGATTAAAAGTTGGTCTATTAGATGGTGATGTTTACGGTCACTCGATTCCTCGGGCTTTAGGTATAGAGGGTAAACGGCCAACCGCAATAGATCAAACTTTCATACCGATAGAAGCTCACGGAATTAAAACTGTTTCAATCGAAATGTTCAAACCAGATCGAGCAGACCCAGTTGCATATCGAGGTCCACTTCTTCATCGAGTTTTGGAACAACTTCTGAGCGATGCTTATTGGGGAGATTTAGATTATCTACTATTGGATTTACCGCCAGGCACTGGTGATATTGCAATTTCACTAGGTCAACTAATTCCAAATTCAGAAATTATCGTAGTTACCACGCCACAAATCGCAGCTGCGGAAGTTGCTGAAAGAGCGGGCCGAATCGCGCACCAACTCAAACAACGAATCTTCGGAGTCATCGAGAACATGTCCGCATATACACCAAAAAATTCCAATGTCTCAGTCGCTCTTTTTGGCGAGGGCGGTGGTGAAGAAACCGCTAAGAGACTCTCAATCTTGGTTGGCGCCGATGTTCCTCTACTTGGCTCAGTTCCATTTGATCCAGATCTAAGAATCGGCGGAGATTCGGGTGCCCCAATCGTGACAACTCTTCCGGATTCGGAATCTGCTTTAGCTATTGCCCGAGTTGTCGACCAACTTGTAGCCGGAAAGCGCTCGCTACTTGGCGTTAAATTGGGACTTAGTACCTGAGTTATTTTTCAAATCTGTAATCTCTTCTACTAGCTCTTTTCGCATCGCAGCTAATTCACGCACTAAATACTCAGTGACCGCAAGATTTCGTTCATCCCGACTTCGATCTTCTTGAAGCGTCACTCGGTCGCGATCTGCTTGACGATTCTG
>Ga0172367_10003124_pt1 | contig 21959 bp, 11 predicted proteins | sample Lak10m_FD_114542 | JGI IMG/M metagenome (GOLD analysis project Ga0172367, IMG submission 114542) | Freshwater microbial communities from Kabuno Bay, South-Kivu, Congo - kab_022012_10m | ecosystem: Environmental > Aquatic > Freshwater > Lake | place: Democratic Republic of the Congo: South-Kivu... | reverse complement strand
TATTGAACGTACTAACATAAAACGTGCAATTTTAGTAACCAGTCACTATGCCAATCCAGAAATTCAGCAACTTGTTGTCAAAGGTGGCATTAAGATTTTACCAAAACAATTAACTCCTGAAGTAATCATAACCATTGATGATAGTGTGGTTAATGAAAGTCAAAACGAAAAACGAGAAGATAATAAAAAACAAGAAAATGTAGGACAACTAACAACAAGTACAATAAACACAAATATCGCAACAACTGATAATAATAGCCTCAAAGAAGTTGACTTAGTTCTTATTGATGACGATGAAACATTTCTTAGTCTTTTTATGATGATTCCTGTGGTGCGCAAAAAGAAAATTGACACTTACCACACACCACAAGATTTTCTAGCAAAATTGTCGCTTTATCCAAAGGATGTCAAAATTTGTACTGACAATGATTTTGGTAAAAATAGCATCTCAGGATTACAGTTTTTGCAACAACTTCATTATCAAGAATTTACACGCCTTTATTTGCTCTCAGGTTGGTCATTTGCAAAAGGTGAGATTCCAGATTACATAACGGTAATAGTTAAAGGTGCTGATCCTGATAATATTATTAAAACTTTAATTGGATAGCATGAAGCGCTTTGCACCGGATAAAAAATCATATGCTTATCTTTAACGCGCACTACCAAAGATAGCCGAAGGGGTGACGCGAAGGTGAGGACTCCGTTTTTGCAAAGCAAAAATGGAGTGCCGCAGCGGCAGGACCCCTGAGGCGGTTGTGTTTCTGTTTAACGATCGGTATATATCTGAAAAGTGTTATCTATAGTCGTTAACACATAGCTTGATACTACGTTGCACGCTTGCCTCGCTGCTCACATACGTAAGTGTATGCGAGCTAGCTCAGGCTGCGCGTGCGCCTTGTCTGAAGCTATGTGTTAACGGCTATAAAATAAGAGGTACTGTTAAAGTTGGCCATGCTCCATTTTTGCCGTGCAATTTCAGAAAAATATCTTCTAAATGAGAATTGCAATTGCTCTCAATTATTAATTCTCACTCCTAACCGGCGTCTTGTCGGTTTTGTTCATCAGCAGCTAGATCGCTATCATCGGTTCCAGTTACGACGTAATTTTTGGGAACGTCCAACTATTTTTGCATTCTCTAATTGGCTAAAAGAAATTTGGAACAATAGTCAAAATTCAACTGTGTTGTTGAGTGCAGCACAAGAGCGTGCACTATGGGAAAAAATTATTGTTGATGTTGGTATCAATATCGATGCTGATGATGGTAGTACTTTTGATATTCTTTCGTTAACGTCTGGAAAGATTTCACCGTTAGTTGATCAAGCAATGGCGGCGTGGCGTCTGTTACGTAATTGGAAAGTGTCGTTAGAACAGTTATCACGTTATTCATTGAACGATGAGATGCGTAGTTTTTATCAGTGGGCGCATAAATTTACCGTAACTCTCGCTGATCATAATTGGTGTACCACAAGTGATTTACCGCATTTAATTATTCAAGGTTTATTGTGCCAATTAAACCAAGAATCAGAAAAATCAGCAGTATCAAAAACGTTAAACCCTTTTGCTATTTTACCTCATCATTTGCTTCTAGTTGGATTTGAGCAACTCACCTTGAGCCCACAAGAACAAGCACTACTTGGTGTAGTGCAGCAACTTGGTTGTAATATCGAGTATTTAGATCCGAATCAAAATGAGCCACAAGTAAACCGGCAAACATGTTTGGTTTTTAATAAGCCTGATGAAGAAATTTATGCTATGGCTCGTTGGGCGTATCAGCGATGGTTAGCGCAACCAGATAGTGATATTGGTTGTATTGTTCCTGATCTTCATGTGCGTCGTGATGAGGTAGCGCGCATTTTTACTGAAGTTTTTACGGTTGCCGCTATTACTACTTTGTTAGGCAAAGAAACGAATCAAGAAGAAAGAACAATAAAAAAAGATGATCTCAGTCATCAGGTGCAGCAGCGAAATGTTGCTTTCTCTTTCAATATTTCAGTTGGTAAGTTACTTGCCAGTTATCCTGTAGTTGATGCAGCTCTAACTTTATTAGGATTGGGTAGAGAATCGTTATCGATTGATGAATGGCAAAAAATTTTTACGACTCCTTTTTTAAAAGATTATTGGCTAAATCCAACTGTTGGCGCTATTGCGTGGGAAGAAATAAAAACTTTAACTGCCTACACTCGAAATGATTATTTGAGTTGTGCAACCGTACTATCAGTATTAAAAAAAATCGACCCACAACTAACTCAGGTAATCAGTAATTATCGTGATGCGTTAGTGCAGTTTCAACGGCTATCGCAATCTTTAAGATCATGGGGGAAATTTTTTGCTGAGCAACTGCAGCGATTAGGATGGCCCGGAACACGTCAACCTAATAGCAGCGAGTATCAAACTTTACAGTGTTGGCATGAATTATTAATTGATGAATTTTCGTCTCTTGATTTGATAATGTCGCCAGTATTGAGTTATAAAACCGCATTAGATAAGTTAACTAATTTGGCGCGACAAAAAATTTTTCAACCACAACAAACCCAGCACACCACGCCACAGCATGTTGAGGTTGATAGCGTGGATCATGATCTCAATAAGTTTTTTAATTGTGGTGCCAATATCAATATTTTGGGCGTCTTGGAAGCAGCAGGTTTAAATTTTGATTATTTGTGGGTGATGGGTATGAATGATCAAAATTGGCCGCTATCTCCCAAGCCAAATATTTTTTTACCTATTGTTTTGCAAAAACAAATGAATATGCCGAATTCTTCGACGACCCGTGAACTAGAGTTTTGTCGTGAGATAACAACGAGGTGGGAACGAAGTGCGCGGCGAATTGTTTACAGTTATACGCAACAACAAGATGATGGTGTGGTGGTTAATCTTAGTCCATTGCTTAGCCATGTTGCGGTAATTACTGACTATAAAGATGAGTTGGAGCTAAATTCAAAATTTGAACATAAACTAAATGAAATATTGTGGCAAAGCGGAAAAGATTATTTGGAAAGTTATCTTGATAATAGTGCGCCTTCAGTGGGAATTGATGAGAAAACGCGCGGTGGTAGCGGTATTTTAAAGTCCCAAGCGCAGTGCCCTTTTCAGGCTTTTGCAAAATATCGTCTGCAAGCACTTACTAAATTGAGTGGCGATAGTGGCATTAAAATTTTACGCGGTAATATTATTCACTACGCGCTCGAGCGTATTTGGCAGCTAATCCAAGATCGCAATCAATTGCTAAAGAATAATAAAGACGAATTGCAAAAGATTATTAACAATGCTATCGAATTTGGGATTAGTCGCATCAAAAGTGATCGACGTCAAAATAAATCATTGGTGTATTTGCCGGAGCATCATCTTGATTTGGAAAAAACGTGTTTACAGCGCTTGCTGTGGCAATGGCTTGAACTGGAAAAAAAACGTGAATTTTTTAAAGTGATTGCCATCGAAAAAGAAATTGAATTGAATCTTGGGCGGTTACCGTTGCGCTTGCGAGTTGATCGCATTGATGAATTAGCTAGTGGTAAACGAATAATTATTGATTATAAAACTGGTAAAGAAATGCCGCGTTTGCGTGATTGTCTTGAGGTGCCGCCAAGCGCACCGCAGTTGCCGTTGTACTACGTGGCGCTTGCCGATAGAGATGTTGTGGCATTGCTATTTGCTCACGTTAACCTTGAAAGTCATAAACCATTTTATGGTATTAATATCTGTAATGAATATCTATTCTCGTCGCAACCTGGCTTAGGCATGTGGAAAGATGTTGATGGTCAACAAATGTGCGGCGACTGGCTGCATAGCTTACTTACTTTAGCTAATGACTTTATGAATGGAGTGGTAGCCATTGCTCCGCGTCGACGTGAAGATTGCGACAGATGTGGTTTGCTTGGAATATGTAGGAGGGGGGAATTACATCTATCTAAATTCAAAATGCACCTGACCTAGGAGGCGTGTTTTTATGCAGCATAAAAATCATAACGGTGATCAACCAATAATTAAAACGCAAGTGCAACGTATCGTGGTTGCTATTGCCGACCGTAATACCGTAACTGTTGGCGCCAAGACCCATGTTTTCGGTGATGCTAGTGTTGACGCTACTACTAATACTAACGCTGATGTTGCTGCTGCTGTGTTTATCGATGAAGTTATTGTTGAAAAAATTTTCATTGCTAAAGTAATAACTAGTGATGATACGCCATGCGCAAAGGCTGGGAGACAATTACAACAAAGCCTACAAGAGAATTGCGATGGGGATGTAGGCGATAAGGTTAGTTGCGAGCTAAGATTTGTGTGTACTCCAATTGATGTTATAGCACTAGTCGTTGGGGCGCTATTTAATGAACACATGATTACTGTTGGTAGTGATGTTATGAGGATTGAGGTGCAAGGTAATGTTGTTCATGTGGTGATAAAAAAGAAAAAACAAGAAGAAAGGGTAGAGCAAGAAGTAGTGGTAGAGCAAGAAAAGAGTAAGCCAAACGCTGCTGATGTTAATGTTGATTTTGATGCTGGTAGCAATCTTACTATTGAAGATATTTGTCAACATATTCGGCCCAATGCTCGTGTTTTGTCAGCGATTCGTGCTGATCAACTAATTGAATTGATGGCGGAGTTACACTGTCGGCAACGAATCTTTTCGCGTACTGGTGCAGCTCATGCGGCAATGTTGGTTGCTGCTGACGGTGAGGTGCTTTATTTTGCTGAAGATATTGGGCGTCACAATGCTGTTGATAAAGTTATCGGAAAATGTTTGTTGCAACGAGGGAGTGTGCCTGCTGGATGTATGTTAATTTTATCCAGTCGCATTGCTTTTGAATTGGTACATAAAGCAGCTAGAGCAGGGATTGAATTGATTGCTGCAGTTTCTGCTCCATCGTCGTTGGCGATTGCCGCAGCTGATTATTGGAATATGACTTTGTGTGGTTTTGTGCGCAATGGAAAGATTAATCTTTATTCGCACCCAGAGCGCGTCATCTCGTTCAAATGAAGCTGCTGTGCTAGAAAGTTGGGTCCTTGTAAAATAAGCTGATGAAGTGCTAGATGATTTCATATCATGATTGTTTTGAATCCATCTTCAAAATAGTCAAGACCATTTTGAACCCACCTTCAAAATAGCCTGATTTCTCTCGACCGAATTAATCTGAAAAGAGCCATTAAATAGCAAAAAATTGTTTGTAAATAAAAACAGCAAAGCTTTTTAGATTTTGTTTATCTGTGAATTAATGATTTTGTCATCTTTTTCAATAGCATCTTCATTATTCTCATGCTTATCATCAGTATTAGTTTCTTCCTTAGAGTTCTTTATTGCGGAACTATTTATTGTCGAGAGGTCGCATGTTGAATTATTTTGTGAACCGGTTATTGCATCATTCATATTGCTGTTCTTATCAATACTAATTTCTTTTTCAGAATTATCATCGTCCTTTTCCTCAGAATCATCGTCATTATCATTTATTATCGAGAAGTCATTGCATGGCGCATTAGTAACATTGGTATTATTGGAGGAACTGATGTTTAGTGTGTTGGTAGTATTACCGAAAATATATCCGAAGAAACCAAAACCTGTGATTGTATTTTTCGATGCAGTATTTGTAGTAAGTATTTCCTTACTGCTATTTGATTCCATTAATGGAGCTTGGCATGTAGGAGCATTTTTATCAGAATCATCTATAGGGCAAGTGTAGTCTTCCCCGCTAAATCTAATATCTACGTGGGTTTTGAGGAGCTGCTCGCAAGATTCTTTTAAGATTGTGTTGAATATTTCTGGTTGTGATGATGAGTAGGTTCTTAGTGTCGTATAAGCTAGGTGAGCTACCCATTGTCCACAATGGTAATTATTGTGTTGTACGCCGAGGTACACAGCTGGTTTTCTTTCAAAATCAGGAAGTATTTCCTTTAAATCATCCCGTAATTTGCAAGTATCGTATAGGTAGAATCCTATGTCGTAGTTACCGCGTTTTAATGCTCCCATTGGTCCTATGGCATCGTATAAAGTTGCAGTCTTAAGGTTGGGATCTACTATTAAAAGAGTAAAGTGATCTCTTGGGGCAGATGAAAATATTGTTGGTCCAGTCTGAACAACCGGTACCATAAGTATCGGAAGCCTCCCTGATTCATACTTTTCGGTATTTTTTTCCAAAAAGAGTTTGTATGCCTTTAAGGATCGTTTTGCGTTAGCAAGATGTTTCGATGGATTGTTAGGATCGTTTTGTTCGTAGGTATCCTGTTGTACCGGAGCCAATAGCACTTGATTTTTTTGTGGTGCTTTATTATTTATCAGGCAAAGCTCGCTATTGAGAAATGTTGATAGTGGAAATTTTTTATTAAAGGTTTGAGTTTTAATAAAATTGTTGCTAGCGACAACATAGCCTCCTTTTGTTTCAAATCCATAGAAACTATCAATGCTTAAGCGTTGGTTCTTTTCCATCTCCAGGATAATATTTTTTAGAATATTATTGTTTACTTCATTGGCAGTAAGTTGTTGATTTCCTTTTAGTTTTTGGTCTATTTTTTCTTCTTGTAGATTATAATTTTGCATATATTTTGTGATCCTGTTGATTTGTATTGATTCATATTGACGCCAAAATCGCAATCTCGTCTGTGATATGAATGGTATATCGAGATAATTGTTTGCAACTAATGGCAGTCCAAAAAGCCATATGGTTTTCAGAGTTCATTGTAAGATAGCAGTATTAAGTACTCATTAAGGTGAAAAATGTTTTTATAGCCGTTAACACTTAGCTTGATATTGCGTTGCACGCTTGCTTCGCTGCTCACATACGTAAATGTATGTTCCGCTGCTCGGGCTACGCGTGCGCCTTGTCGATGGCTAAGTGTTAACGGCTATAGAAACGTCTGCCCGTGATAAAAAATCATCTGGTTATCGCTGTAATGTATTGCTAGAGTAAGCTTGAGGAGTGATGTGAAGGCGAGTGCTTCATTTTGCGTGGCTAAAACTCGATGGTCATGCTAACCTCGCCGCGATTTTGGTTGTTGTAATTTTGGTTTTTTTAGATTTCATTTTTTATCATTAATTGCCGTCTTCGAATTTTATTTTTTTAACAGCATGGAAGAATTAAGGGGAACAAAAATTATGCCACTCGTTACTACTAGAGAGATGTTTAAAAGAGCTTATGATGAAGGTTATGCTATTGGTGCTTTTAATGTGAATAATATGGAAATTATTCAGGGAATAACGGAAGCTGCTAAGGAAGCCAAGTCGCCATTGATTTTGCAAGTTTCTGCTGGAGCACGTAAATATGCTAATCACACCTATTTAATGAAATTAGTTGAAGCGGCTTTAATTGAAACTGGTTTGCCGATTTGTCTGCATCTTGATCATGGTGATTCATTCGAGTTGTGTCAGTCGTGTATCGATGGTGGTTTTACTTCAGTAATGATTGATGGTTCGCATTTGCATTTTGAGGAGAATATAGCATTGACGCGTAAAGTGGTGGCGTATGCACATGCGCATAATGTGGTAGTTGAAGGAGAATTGGGTCGTCTTGAAGGGGTTGAGGATGAAATTAAAGTCGCCGCGCATGACGCTTCTTATACAGATCCGGACCAAGTTGAAACTTTTGTCAAAGAGACTGGTGTTGATTCATTGGCGATTGCGATTGGGACTAGCCACGGTGCTTTTAAATTTAAAGGTGAAGCAAAATTGCGTTTTGACATTTTAGAAGAGGTTGGTCGCAGATTACCCGGTTTTCCGATTGTATTGCATGGTGCTTCGTCAGTATTGCCAGAGTACGTTGAGATCATTAATAAGTTTGGTGGCAAGCTGCCAGGTGCCAAAGGAGTGCCGGAAGAAATGTTGCGTCAAGCGGCATCAATGGCGGTATGTAAGATTAACATTGATTCTGATTTACGTTTGGCAATGACCGCTATGATTCGCAAAAGTTTAGCAGCAGAACCAACTAATTTTGATCCAAGAAAGTATTTAACTCCAGCCAGAAGTGCTATTAAAGATGTGGTGTTGCATAAATTAATTCATGTGCTTGGTTGCAATGGTAAAGCGAGCGCAGACACGCACTTACGATAGAACCATTACAAAAAAGTGATCTAGAGAATATGGATAATATGTCAACGAACAACACGCCAACAGCTGTTTCCGTAACTGCACTAACGACAACGTCGTCGTTAACGTCGTCTCGTTTAGCTCATCGTCCATTTGTGCTGATGATTCTCGACGGTTGGGGATACAGCGAAGAGCTTAGTGGTAATGCAATTAGAGCAGCTCAAGTGCCGGTCTTTAATCGGTTATGGCAAAGCTGCCCGCATGCCTTGCTTGCTGCGTCTGGATTAGATGTTGGTTTGCCGCGTGGTCAAATGGGTAATTCGGAAGTTGGGCATTTGCATATTGGTGCTGGTCGTCGGGTACTACAAGATCTTACTAAAGTTGATTTGGCAATTGAAACGGGAGAATTTTTTAAGAATCCGGTGTTGCTGGAAACGGTTAAACAAACTATGGCGGTTGGTGGCGCACTACATGTCTTTGGTTTACTTTCACCAGGTGGAGTGCATAGTCGTAATACTCATCTTGAAGCAATGGTAGAGTTGGCAGTCAAGCAGGGACTGCGTAAAATTTATGTGCATGCGTTTCTTGATGGTCGTGATACCCCACCGCGGTCTGCCGCATCGCCGATTCAGTCAATGGAAAAGCAGTTACAAAGTTTGGGTTGTGGCAAGATTGCAACGATCGTTGGTCGTTACTATGCGATGGATCGTGATAAAAGATGGGAAAGAGTAAAAGTTGCATATGATATGTTGACCGCAGGCAAGGCGTCGTTTGTGGCAACGACTGCTCTTGCTGGTCTTGAGGATGCTTATTCGCGTGGTGAAAGTGATGAGTTTGTCAGGCCTACAATTATTGCCGCTAATGGTGATGGTGAATCGCCGGTTACCATCAAAGATGGTGACAGCATTGTTTTTATGAATTTCCGCACTGATCGTGGTCGTGAATTAAGCTATGCATTTACTGATCCTAATTTTGATGGTTTTGATCGTGAGTTTTTACCGCGGTTAACTGCTTATGTTACTTTAACTGAATATGCTGCTGATCTGGCTGCGAAAGTAGTTTATCCCCAGCCGAATTTGACTAATGTTCTCGGTGAAGTCGTTGCTAAAAATAATCTTACTCAATTGAGAATTGCTGAAACTGAAAAATATGCTCATGTTACTTTTTTCTTAAATGCTGGACATGAACAACCTTTTGCGGGAGAAGATCGCATCTTGGTGCCATCGCCTAAAGTTGCTACTTATGATTTACAGCCAGAGATGAGCGCTCTAGAAGTCACTTCGCACTTGCTCGATGCTTTGCGTTCGCAAAAGTATGATGTGATCGTTTGCAACTACGCCAATCCAGATATGTTGGGACATACTGGTAACTTTGTAGCTACGGTCAAAGCTTTAACAACAGTTGATACTTGTTTGGGTGAAGTGGTGGCGCAGGTGCAAAAGCTCGGTGGTGAGATGTTGATTATTGCGGATCATGGTAATGCTGAGCAAATGTTAGATGAAGCGACTGGACAGGTGCATACAGCGCATACTACCAATCCGGTGCCATTTATTTACGTTAGTAGTCGCGCTGCTTCTATCACTAAGAATTTTGGAACATTGATTGACGTTGCTCCTACCATGTTATATTTGATGGGAATTGAAGTGCCTCAAGAAATGACTGGGGATAAATTATTAGTATTAAAATGATTCTACGTTCGTACATAATGACTATATGCAAAAAAGAAACTTAAAAAAAGTTATTTTAACGTTGTTTGTTGCCACGATAATGGGTGGTGGTATTGCTGCTGATACATTTGCAGTTGGTGTCGCAACTAATGCCATTGCTCCTGTGGTGATGCCTAAGCAAGTAGCTAGGGTTGATGCGATGGCAACCAAAGCCATTGCCAATAAAGATGTTGCTCATGATCGTGTAGAAAATACTGATGATGACAATGTTGATGCAACAGCAAGTATCGCTACTATTTCAAAAAAAGATTTGCATAAGTTAGCAGTGGTAATTGCTGAAATTAAAAAAAATTACGTTAGAAAAGTCACTGATCATGAGTTAATCGATAATGCTATTAGCGGTATGCTTTATGGCCTTGATCCTCATTCTGAGTATTTAAAGAAAAATGATCTGGAAGTTCTATCTGCTATCACTTTAGGTAAATTTGGAGGCATTGGGATTGAAGTTATTCCTTATCAGGGATTGATCAAAGTCATTAGTCCGTTGGATGGTACTCCGGCAGCTAAAGCTGGAATTAAAGCTGGAGATATTGTGGTACAGATCAATAATAAACTAATCAAAGATATGCAATTGCACGATGCTTTAAGGATGATGCGTGGTCCCAAGGGAAGCAAAGTAACTTTGACCATCAGCAGAAAAAGTAGTTCGAAGCCGCTAATTTTTAAACTTGTTCGCGATATTGTGAAGGTGAAAGCAGTGAGAGAGCAGCTGTTCGAGGATAATATTGGTTATGTCAGAATTGCTTTCTTTCAAGAATCTACCAATGCAGATGTGATCAGAGCGATTAATAAGCTAAAACAATTGCTCAAATATACCTCGAGTAGTGGCAGTGGCGGGGCTACAGGTGCTGAGAGCGGTGGAGTATTGCGTGGTCTGATTTTGGATTTACGCAATAATCCTGGAGGTTTGTTAGATGCTGCAGTTCAAGTTGTGAATAATTTTCTAGATGTGAAAAAAACTGATCGCAATAACATCATTGTGTACACCAAAGGTGGTAGTGAGCATTCTCAGATTACTGCTCGTGCAACACCTGGTGAGTTGTTGCCTGGTGTTCCAATGGTGATTTTAGTTAATGAGGGGTCGGCATCGGCGGCTGAAGTTGTTGCTGGTGCGCTGCAAGATTATAAGCGTGCCGTGATTGTTGGTACCAAAAGTTTTGGCAAAGGATCGGTGCAAGCGCTGTTACCACTTGGTAGAGATAGTGCTATCAAATTAACCACCGCTCTTTATTACACTCCATTGGGGCGCTCTATTCAGGCTAAAGGAATTGATCCAGATATTGTTATTACTGAATTAAAAATTTCTGAAAAAGGTGTGATTGATGATTCCAGTGGTGCGCGACTTGATGAGTCGAGTTTACTTGATCACCTGCAAAATGGTAACGATGTTCAGGAAGATGGTAAAGATAAAAAAGATGTAGTTGGCGTCGATGATAGTGAGCTAAAGGATAGAGACGTTCCAGAGAAATATAGTATTGATAAAAGTGAAGATAAAGATGATTCATCAAAGATTAAATCTCGTTCAGCACTGCTGTATAAGGATTATCAATTGTACGAAGCGATCAACGTGTTGAGAGGTTTGGCCGTGGTGAAGATGAAATAAATAATTGGGATCAGTTGGGTAATTATTGGCGAAAGGTACGATGCTGCAACGCCAGATAAAAATCCAAGTACGTGTCCTTCCCATGAAATGCCCTTGTCGCCGCTGGGAATAAGTTCTAATGCTAAACCGCCAAAATAATAGACACAAAGGCATGCCATAATTATGGCCATCGCATCAAATTTAAAATATGCCCCCGCCAATAGGTAACCGAAATACCCCATGATTAGTGCGCTGGCGCCTACATGAATGCCGCGTTTACCGAATAGCCAAATCGCAAACCCACTGGTGATGATAATAAATAGTGAGACGGCGTAAAATGCATTACGACCGTTTAGTAACACTAGATTAGTCAATACAAATAACGGGACAGAATTAAAAAATAGATGATTAAAGTCGCCGTGTAAAAAAGTTGAAAAGAAAATGCCGCGTAAGCCAACGAATGATCTCGGGATAATTCCGAGGATATTGAGGCGGTAACCAATCAAGCGGTTGATTAGATGGATTCCCCACAGCACGATGAGCAACTTTGAGACAAACATAAAATTTTGTTGGGTTGAGGTGATGATAAAGTCTATTGAGTTGATCAATGCTTTTAGTTTCATGCTAGTTCTCCTAGTTCTCCATATATCCTCGTCACGAATCATGTTGCGAAAATCGTGTCAAAAATATTGCAACATTACACCATTGCCTACATCGCCTTCTTCGGTCCTATCGCTACGGGTACTCTATCGTGATAAAGCATGATGGAGGCTTCCCCTGAGCGCCACCTCTTCGGTTTACTGAATATTCTTAACGACCAAAATAATAATACACACGAGTATTTTTCACCTCTCTCCCACAAGTCCCACAAGGGGAGAGGTGAAAACTGTTCGAGTGAAACGCGGCACCCCCGAGAAGAGTAAGGGTATATTAGTAAGTTGACAGCATTTAATAACGACGTTGCATGATGTAATCGGTTAAATTTTGTAACAGATCGGTGTTGATGTAATTTATGTGCCCGTTGATATTTTTATACTTGGTTCTTGCCAGTGCTGTTAGCGCTTGTTGTGCTTGTTGATATAATGTTGTGATCTTATTTTTTGCTTGATCAATTCCGATCAAGCTAAGATATGTTTGTTGGTGATTGATTGCGATATTTTTATTGTTATTAGCGCCATCTTGATCCTTATCCTTAGTGTTAGTGTTGTTATTGGTCTTGGTTTTTTTAAGTTGACTAAATTCTTCAAATTCTAAAATATCATCCTGAATTTGAAAAGCCAACCCAATACATTTTGCATATTGATCTAACATGGTCAGTTGTGTTTTGTTTGGTGTTGCTGCTAAGGCACCCATGGTGACACATGCTTGAATTAAGCTGCTGGTTTTGAGTAAATAAATTTTTTCTGTTTGTTTGATGAGCGCTGAAGTTGTTGGTGGTAGTGTCTTCTTGGTGCAATTATTTTGCGCCAATTCAACGTCCATGGATTCACCGCCAATCAGACCTAAAGAACCGCAATTTTTGGTTAATACTTTAATCAACTTACTTTTATTGGTTGTAGTTAATTTACTGCAATCACATAAAATTTCTATTGCCAATAGCTGCAATGCATCGCCAGCAAGTAGTGCTGTGGCTTCGTTGAAAGCGTGGTGACATGATGGTTTGCCACGGCGAAAATTATCGTTATCAATGCATGGTAAATCATCATGGATTAGTGAAAAAGTGTGCATCAACTCAACCGCACAGGCAATGGTATCGAGTGCAGCTAATGGGGCACCAAAAGTTTTACCAGTAGCATAAACTAAAGTTGGGCGTAAGCGCTTGCCACCACTGAATATCGCATAATGCATTGCCCGGTGGAGTTTTTGTGGGGTGGTTTTTTGAGATGGTAAATGGTTAAGTAACGCTAAGTTGACGCGTTTAGTGGCTGTAGCTAAAAATTTTTTGAAATTCATGGGTGTTATTGGCAATTGGCGATGTTCTGACAACGAGACGGCTATGGTCGATGCTAATTATTTTTAAAATTATTGAACGAGTTATTCTTTTCTTCATTTTCGATTATTTCGGCTATTGTTCTAATGGGTTTTGTTGCTAAATACGTATTTTCCTCATGAATTTCATTATTTTGATAAGTTATTTTCTTACGGTATTTCTTTAAAAAATCTTTAAGAGTTTTTGGTTTGCATTTATTCACATTATTCTTTGATGGTACTAGTTCACCATCTAGTTTTACTTGATTTTTATTTAGATAGTCTGTTCTTTGTACGCCTTTGCACAAAAATGGTGGCATTTTTATTATCTTGTAACCATTTTTTATGGCAGCCATTTCCGGGTGAAATTTCCCATCAGATTCTACTTCGATCTTCATATTAGTAGAGGTATTTTTGAGGGCATACTCAATTTTGTAAGCGGTACTAGTGATGAAGTTTATTGATATCTTCTGGTCTTTCAATTTATTCAATTCATCTTCAACGTCTTTTTTAAATTGGTTTAATTTGCCAAATTCTCCGTCAATATATATTGACACTTTATTCGCCTCAGTTTGCTCAAAAACAATTGAAACCTTTTCTACTTTATAAAAACTGCGAATGGGTACTTCCTTATTCGATAGTACTACATTTATAAAATTTGAAGTTGATAATTTAGTAAATCGAAAATTGAGGCTGCTAGCGAGCACAGAGAAATATTCACAATCGTAGTCAAAGCTGGTTTTTATACTCTGCTCACCATTTTCTTTGATCTTTAAAGTTACCACAGTAGGTGGCATCTTAGGGTTATCAGTTTTAGGTACTGTGTAATGATATGTACCAGGTTGCTTTAATTTTATAGCTTGTGTAATTTTTTTCATTAGCTCTTCATCAGAAGAAGTGTCGGCAGGTGTGGGTTTTAAAGAGAGAGAGTTGGTGGCAAACATTTCTTCAGTGGTGAAAATATGGCCAGCATCTTCTAGTGATTTAGTCGGATTAAATCTTAGCCCTTCTTTAAGTATATTTAGTGCATCCGTTCTACACGAGATGGGATCTGCTTGTCTTATTGCGGGAAAATCTACGATGATTTGTATGCCATTTTTGTCACACACCTCTTTTAGTAGTGTGTTTGCCACGTGTATACTATTTCCAGCTGCATCAAAGATATAAAGTTTGTTGCCCTCTAGGATGATTGGGGTAACATGGCCTTCAGGGTTGGGTTCGCTATTTTTATACATAAAAGGAAAAGGGAAATAGTCAGGTGGTGTTGGTACCGCAAAGCCATAACGGGTGTACTTAAGAGCATTCGACTGATTTGAGTTGTTAAGTTTGATCAGTTTGTTGATTGCATTTTCCAGTTCTGTTTTGTTATTTAAACAAGTAATCTTAATACCGTATTTTTTTTCATAATGCTTAGCAACGGTTTGCATTGTTACATTAGTCGGTACGTATAGGCTTTTATATCCATCGGTATCGCTGTATATCCATCTTTCAGAGCCGTATTCCATCTTTTTTCGCAAATGTTTCTGTTGTAAAAAATACTTGCGATCTGACAAAACCTTTTGGTGCTGTTGCTCAAGAGTTTTGATCTTTGGATCAGGGAGTAGGCTGTCGGAAGTAAGGGTTTCTTGTTTTATTAGTTTTTTTTGTCCGCTATTGTTTCCATTAGATTTACTCCTAAATATGTTTTCGACGAACAGAGCAAGCGATAAAAATCCCTGCAAAAAAGGCTGATCTGAAAGTGTAGTCGATGATGATTTATTTCGTATGCGAATATAGAGCAATGCTAGCAATGAAATGGGGATAGTGAATGGAAATAACGCATACAGCAAAAAGTATCCCAATGAGCCCAATAAATACGCTCTGACTGATTTTTTATTACTTGGCATTTTTGTTACATCCTTACTTTGTAATTTGATAATTTGATAATTTGATCAGGTCATTTTAAATTAACGCTTTTTTTGGCACAATCTTTCTCGTGAGTTTGCTGTTGTGGTATTTTACCATTAGTGCCTTAAGTACTTTTATTTAAATTGGTAGGTGAATGCGGTTGTGGAAACTTCTTGCCAATTTCTTCTTCAGTGCGTTTGATAAACCCTTTTAAAGCGCCATTTTTTAGTTCTTTGTCTATCTCTTCAGTTATATCGTCAGTTGTTACTTTATCTTTGTCTTTAATGAAATTAAGCAGCAGCTCAGTAGCCTTTATTCTTGTTGGTATTGTTGTCAATAATAATTGATTTTCTTTTAGTTCATTTGTTAATTCTGATTTTAATTTTAATAATTTAGTGTAATTATTTTCATATATTTTACTTGCGAAAAAAGATGTAATGTTGTTGAAGCAGCTATTTTTTTCTGTGTTGTTTTTGTTGTTTTCTATTAATATTTTCATGCTTGTTTCTTCAATTTTTTTGTCTATTAGTTTAATATTATCTTCTGTTTTTTCTAACATATCTTTGTTTTCGTCATTATAAATTATAATATCATCTGTTAATTTCCGTTTATTAGAGAATTTTTCCCAGTAAAAATTATATCTTTTTTCCAATTCATTTGTGACATTGTTTATAATTTTAAACTCATCTGTATTATCTTTGTTTGATATTTTTTTTCCTTCTAATTTATTTATTGTTGATTCTAATGAGTTATAAATAATGAAAGATGAATTTTCATTAAATTCATTAAAATTATTAATTTCTATAGTGTTATTATATGCGTTAATGATTATTTTAAGTTTTTTTATTGATTCTGAAGGAGCTGAAATTTCAATTGATTTATTTTCTGTTAATTTGATATTGGTATTGAAAGTGTTTTCCATGTAATATATATTTTCGAGAGTAAATCCATTTTCATTTAAAATATATTTACAAGTGAAATCCAACGGAATTATAATTTCATCGTCAAAATCTTTAGATTTTAACGTTTCAAATTGCTCTGTTTTTAATATTATTTTGTTATATTTAATATAAAAACCAAGTTCATTAGCGTTTTCTTTGGTTGCTATATTTACTGTGTATATTATATCTTTTTTTTCTTTTGTTTCTTTTTCTAAAACAATAAAATCAGAATCTTCGTTTGTATTTTTTTCATTTATTTCAAAATCATATATATTCTTTTGTGTCGATATTTTAAATTTGTTGCTCTGTTCTTGATTTTTTTGTGATGGATATAAATATTTCATTAATATGTTTAAAATACTTGTAGAATTTTGTATTGGTGCTTGATTGTGATATATAAACAATAAATCAATTTGTTTGTCTGAAAATCCATATTTTTTTAATATTTCTACAATTGTCATTGTTTTGGATAATTGTTTTATGTCATCTATACTATTTTCATTTAAAAATTCAATTTGTTCTTTTGTGCAATTGTAAGGTTTGTTTGATAGAATTTTTTCAAAAAATGACTTTGTTATATCGCTTCTTTGTATTGTATCATTTACTATATCTTCTATTTCTTCATCGGTAATCAGATTTTTTTCTATATCCATTTCTTTGCAAAAGTTCTTTTTTGTTTTTGATATTTCTTTTTGCGTTGTTTCGCATTTATTCATTGATGTTGCGATTAAATTTCTAATTGTTTCTTCTGTCTCTATTTGTTCGGAATTTATTTTTTTTAGAAAATTAATCTGTTCTTCTGTAAACGCATCGTTTTCTAATGTGTTTATTATTATTTTTTGAGATATTTCTGATATCTTCTTTATTCCTATAACATTATCTCCAATAAATTCCTTTAATTCTTTTGTGGTTAATTCTTTTATTTTTTTTGTTTTTGATTCTTTTTTATTTATTTTGTTTAGTTCATCATTATGCCAGTTTATTACTCTCAAGTAAAAATCAAGTTTCAATAAGTTTTCATAATGTTCATTGTATGTATTGTTTTTATTATTTATATTTTTCGGTGTTTCAACTAACTCCTTAATTGATTTCATTGACTCAAGCAATGAATTATATATTTTTTCATTTATTTTTGGTTTTTCTTTATATAATTCTTTTAGCGTTATGTATTGGTCATAATTAAACATTTTTTTTGATTTATTTATTTTATCGCAAAAATATAAAAATGATTTTTCTTGTATTTTTGTTCGTATCCAGTTATTTCTTTCATCCTGTTTTTTATTTGTAAGATTATATAGTTCGTTTATTTCATCGTCATTGAATTTATATTGTTTTAATTCCTTAATGCTAGATCCTATTTGTTGATTTATTTTATTTAAAATGTTGATTTTATTTGGATTATTTGTTGTTAGTAATTCTATTTGATTTGTTGTGAAATTATTTTTTTTAAAAATAAAATTTAATTTTTCTTTTGTTTTTTCAGAAACATTTTCTTCATTATATATAAATTTGTTTTCATTTATTTCAACTCCGAATCTTGAAAAATCACATATGATATTTGATGTATTTGTTTTTAGTGATTTGTAATGATCGAGATTTTCATAATCGCAATATATTTCTTCGCTTTTATTTTTAACCTCTAATATTTCATCTATTTTTTTTAAATTCTCATTTTTTTCATTGTTATTTGTTTTCTCTATTTGATTTATTTCTTTTGTTTTGCTTACCTCATCTATTTGGTTTGTTTTATCTGTTTGGTTTATTTTGATATCTATTGTTTTCTTTGTGTTATCTTTGAGAATGCATATTTGTTCTTTTATTTCGTTCAGCTCATTTATTATGAGATTTATTTTATTTAAACTTTCATTTAAATTATTTTCAATTTTATTTTCAGATGATTTTATTTGATTTTGTATATCTAATGCATTTTTTAATAATAAATTAGTTTTATTTTCATGTTCTTGCAGTTGCGTTTTTTTAACATCCATATTGCAATTTATTTTTTCGTTTTCATTTTTAACTTCTGATATTTTTTCTATTTTTTTAAAGTTCTCATTATTTTCGTTGTTATTGTTATTTTCATTAAGCGGTATAATTTTTTCTTTTTCATTTACGATTTCATTTATGATATTGCTTTTAGATGATTGTATTAATTTTAAGCTTGTTATGTTTTGCGTTATAATTAATGTCTCATTACATTTATTTTCTTGCTTTTTATCATCTAAATTTTCATTTTTTATATTATTAAAGTTGTTTTTTATGTTTTCATTTTGTGCTTTTAATTCATTTTGTATTTTTAGTAATTTTTCATGTATATTATTACAAAAAAATAATCTATAGTTATGACTATTGCGCATTTCTAATAGCTTGTTCTCTTTCTCTTCTTCTCCGAGGGAAAGTAATTCTTCATAGATATCCTTTCCAACAATTTTTTCTAAATTTTCATTTATATCTTCATCAGAAATTAATTTTTCGTAATTCTTCTGTTCTTCTTTTCGATCTATTGTAAATGTTATCATTTTCAGTCTCTTTATTGATTTTATTATCAATTGTGCTGTTTATTTTACTGTCTATTTTATTATTGATTTTTTGTACTGTGATTTAAATCTACTTTGTTTGTTGCAGTTGCTTTTGGTGCGTAAACTTCATTAAATTCACTTCTTTGCGAAGCAGCATGTTCTGATAACTAAATTATAGAGTATGAACATTAAATACTGGTTAAGAGCTGGCGCAATACGCTATTGCTGGCCATAAGTCGTTGATTTTTTTTCGTTCTGCTGCTTTTATTACTACCGTTGCTTACCACAGACGTAACAAGTATGCTGCGCAACCAAGATCAAAAATTAATGGTTTTTAGTCGACAGCCAGCCAGATAGCGAGATGTTTGAAACAGGATCTTAAAAAGGGTGATTAAGGCTGATCAGGTGTTAAGTGCAATGGTTTTACTCTTGAAAAATGATATTTTGTGTCCATATATGAGGCATGTTTAGTAGTTCAACCGTGTAGTGCAACTGTAGATTTTTGGAGATATTAACTATGACGATCAACGCTCAAACCGAAAAGTTGAGTTTTCAAGCAGAAGTTAAACAATTGCTGCATTTGGTTACTCATTCCCTGTATGGCAACAAAGAGATATTTTTGCGGGAACTAATTTCTAACGCATCAGACGCTGCAGATAAATTGCGTTTTGCGGCTTTATCTGATGATGCTCTTTACGAAGGTGACAGTAGTTTATGGATTAAAGTTGCTTTCGATAAACTGGCACGCACTATTACCGTGCGTGATAATGGTATTGGTATGAGTAGGGAAGAGGTAATTACCAATTTAGGAACAATTGCCAAATCAGGCACCAAGGAATTTCTAGCTGCTCTGGGTGGAGATAAAGCCAAAGATGCTAATCTTATCGGCCAATTTGGAGTTGGTTTTTATTCAAGTTTTGTCGTTGCCCAAAAGGTTGTGGTTAAAACGCGTCGTGCCGGGATGCGCCCTGATCAAGGAGTTTATTGGGAATCGACTGCAGATGGTGAATATATCGTCAAGAATATTGAGCAGGTATGGCGTGGTACTGAAGTCACCCTATTTCTCAAAGATGATGAAGATGAGTTTCTTGATGATTGGCGCTTGCGTGGTGTTATTACTAAATATTCAGATCACATCATACTGCCGATCTACATGCAAAAAATGGCAGAACCTGCCGATATTGATGATCATATTGATGCTAGTGTTGATGATGTGCCAACTGGTGAGCAGCAACAAAAGGGTAAAAAAAAGCAACAGCAGCGAAAAGAACAGCAACAACAGCAACCACAGGAGGAAATTGTCAATCGTGCCACGGCACTATGGGCATTGCCGAAAAAGGATATCAAGGACGATGAATATAAAGAATTATATAAGCATATTACGCATGACTTTACCGATCCATTATTGTGGAGCCACAACGTAGTTGAAGGGAAGTTTGAATATATCACTTTGCTTTACATCCCAGAGCACGCGCCATTTGACCTATGGCATCGCGACCATCGTCACGGTTTGAAGCTCTACGCCCAACGTGTGTTTATCATGGATAATGCCGAGCAACTGCTTCCTAGTTACTTACGTTTTGTGCGTGGTATTGTCGACTCGAAAGATTTACCGCTCAACGTTTCGCGCGAGATTTTGCAGCATAACAAGGTGATTGAAAGCATGCGTTCAAGTGTAATAAAGCGCGTGTTGGATTTATTGGATAAATTAGCGCAAAGCCAAGAAGAAGAGGATAAGAAAAAATATGCCAAGTTTTGGCAAGCTTTTGGTCAAGTATTAAAAGAGGGATTAGTGGAAGATTTCACCCACAAAGAGCTCATTGCCAAGTTGCTGCGTTTCGCTTCAACGCATACTGGTAGCGATGAGCAAAATGTTGCTGTGGCCGATTACGTTAGGCGTATGCGCAAGGGACAAGACAAAATTTATTACATCACTGCTGAATCATTTAAGGCGGCTATAAATAGTCCGCATCTAGAGATTTTCAAGAAGAAGGGCGTTGAGGTTTTATTATTATCTGATCGCATTGATGAATGGATGTTGTCAGGTTTGAATGAGTATGAAGGGAAACAATTACAATCGGTGGCTAAGGGTGATATTGATTTATCTAAAATCGAATTAACCAAAGATGGCGATCAGGTTGGAGCCGATGCCAGTGCTGATGCTAATGAGTCGCAGGATAAGAGCGATAGTAGTGAGCGTGAGCACAGTGTTAATGATGCGGCTGAGATTGCCGGCGTGGTGCAACAAATGCAACAAGTATTGGGTGATAAAGTCAAATTAGTGCGTGCCAGTGAGCGGCTTACTGATTCGCCGGCATGTTTAGTGGCGGGAGAGCACGATATGAGTATGTATTTGCAGCGCATGATGGCGGCGGCTGGTCAAAGTATGCCACGTGGTAAACCGATTTTTGAAATTAATCCGCAACATCCTTTGGTATTACGCCTAAAAGCTGAAACTGATGACCAAAAGTTTGCCGAGTGGACTCATCTTCTATTCGAACAAGCGCTGCTTGCCGAAGGCGGCCATCTTGAGGATCCGGCTAGTTTTGTGAAACGGTTGAATGCATTGTTGTTGGAGAGCAAGTAGGGTTATTAGCAGGCTAGAAGAACCTACTGCTCTAGGTGCTATCATTAAATATTTATGATATCACACCAGATGGTGATGTAATGTTTTGTAACAGCAACAAGGTGATATGAGGTTACACCAATGCAGTGGAATCTATGGGTTTTAAAGATAATTTACTACAGCGCACAATCAAAAGCTTAATTTTAGCAAGGTTGATTTAGTGCTAATTGATGATGATAAAACATTTCTTGATGCTTTTGTGATGATCCCCGTGGTGCGCAAAAAGATAGTAGACATTTATAATCGACCGCAAGATTTTCTAGCAAAATTGTCTCATAATCCCTTGGTCCTAGGTTCGAGTCCTAGTGGGTCAACCAGCTTTTATCCTTTATTCATCGGAGATTCCGCCAATTCGTGGTAGATGATTGAAAATTGTCATTTTCTTTGGTGCTACCATGGTGCTACTTTTAAAATTAATTTATATCGCAAAACTGATTGATATAAAAAGCTGTACTTTGTACTTATCGTATAACAATCACAAGACGGATAAATCCTTTAGTATGCCTTAGGTGCTTCCTTCCATCGGTTGGATATGAGCCTTAGGAACTAGGTATTAAAGGCGCCGTCTTTTTTTTGCGATTATTGCAATTTCATTGGCGCTTTCTTGATATGGATCTCCGGCTACATTTGCAAAATAATTAACGAGATCAAAACCATTTTGCTGTAATTCTGCTGTGATGGTCTGAATACTAAAACATTGC
>Ga0172367_10003122_pt1 | contig 21969 bp, 20 predicted proteins | sample Lak10m_FD_114542 | JGI IMG/M metagenome (GOLD analysis project Ga0172367, IMG submission 114542) | Freshwater microbial communities from Kabuno Bay, South-Kivu, Congo - kab_022012_10m | ecosystem: Environmental > Aquatic > Freshwater > Lake | place: Democratic Republic of the Congo: South-Kivu... | reverse complement strand
CACAGGATTTATTATTATCAGGAGCAAGCCTTCCACTAATTATGACCAAAGGAAGGTGGTCAAAGGCTGATACGATGATGCGCTATATTGAAAATGCTGAAATAATTTAGTCTTAACTTAATAGCGCTTAAATTAAAGGGTCTTGATGAAGCAAATCATTTATGATTTCAGAACCTTAAGCTAGGATAGCTAATACCGCTTATGGGTAAATAAAAAACCTCTAGCGCATTCATTAGGTTGACACATGACTCATATAAAAATCCAGCCAATAGTTAGTTAACGTCTCAGAATCAAACTCCTTAACCACCCTACTCCTTGCGGCAGTGGAGTAAAGTGCAACCTCCTGAGGGTTACTTAAAAATCGTTCCAAGCAATAACGAATAGCATCTACATCCCCCGCCTGGTGCAGGAGGCCAGTCTCCTGATCAAGAATCGCGTCCGAAATCCCATAGATGTTAGAAGCTATAGCAGGAAGCCCCACCGCCGCCGCCTCGATAATAACGCTACCAAAACCCTCCCTGTAGCTAGGCAAACATAGTGCATTAGAGGCGGCCAAGTATCGCTCAGGCTCATGGGTTAGCCCAATAAACCGCATACGGGAGAGGTGAGCTTGGTTCAAAGATTTAATCTGCCCTACAAAGCACCCCTCATCAGGTCCAACAATCAGCATGTACGCCAAATCATTATTTAATCTTGAAAAGGCTTCAGCCAAATCAAGGACCCCTTTATCCTTATTCAGCCGTCCAAGATATATGAACACAAACGCGTCGTCAGGGATAAGAAGCTCTCGTCTAACTGCATTAAAACTGTCAACACTTGGTGTAAACCTCTCGAGGTTTACACCACACACAGAGCCCAAGCCAAATACAATCGACTTTTTTTCTGACAATACATTTTGTTTAACCAGAAAGTCTTTCTGAGATGGGCTATCAACGATATTAAATGTGGCTAGCTTTGCAATTAAAAAATCAATGAAACGTAAAAAATATCTTCGCATACCCTTTGCGTTAACCCAAACCTGGCCTGTAAAGGTATGCACCCTCAGAGGGATGCGTGCAAAAAAAGCCGCAGCCATAGCAAGCAAACCAGATTTAGGTGTAATAGAGTGAACGGCCACTGGTCTATCTTTTAAAAAAAGATAGACCAGATAAAGCAGGCAAAAAAAGTCAGGGGCTATACTTATAACCCTAGAAATTTTTAATGGAATAACTTTTGCGATGATTCCTTGTTTTATTAAAAAATCAGGATCTGAAGTATTAACAATTACGGTTAAATCATAATAATTGGAGAGTCTTTCTAAATGACTTAATAAAAAAGCATTCACTGCAAACTCAACAGTTGCGACAAAGTAAATCTTTGGCTTAGGGTTCAACATTCATATGCCTCAAGTACTCAACAGCAAATTCTGGAATAGACTTTTTAGGGATAAATCCTAGAACATCTTTAATTTTTTTATAAGGATAAGTTGTTCTGGATACCAAAGCGTCTATCCTGGCCTTAGTAAGTGGCAACCTAACGAAGCTTGAAAGAACGCAAACAAAATATCTTAACGGACTCTCAGGCAAACATAAAAAATTGGGTTTAATGCCAGAGAAATGAGAAACGCTATTAACAATCTCGGAAAGATTACAATCGTTTGATAAATTAAAAATTTGATTACGTGCTTTTTTATTAGTAGCACAGACTATCAGCGCATCCACAACATCATCTACATGAATATATGTTGAAATGGATTCTCTTGACCCGATAAAGAAGAATCTACGCTTACATATAGCACTTAACAGTTCGCGAAAAGAATGATTCGGCATCGTCACTCCAACGATGTTGGATGGCCTAAGTATTGCATAGGTCATTCCAGTGTTATTAGCAGCCTCTACAATCATCTCATCAGCCAATGTTTTAGTGACCTCATATACGCCAATTGGCTTAGGTTCTGACAGTTCATTAACAACCCTTTGCACACCGGGTGTTAACGAAGCTCCGTAAGCCCCAACACTACTAAGCTGCACCCAATGCTTTGATTTTCCATCAACCTGAAAACTCGCATTAACTGCATCAATCAGTTTGCGTGTGCCTTCAACATGAAGTGCATACATCTTATCCTGATGATGAACTTCACCTGCACAATTAAAAATCACATCACAACCAATCGCAATACCTGAAAAATCCGTTTCAGATGTTAAATCCCCCATCACAATTTCAACGTTATCTAATGAAAATTTTGATGCTGATCTTGACAGGAGCCGTACTGAGAATCCTTCATTTAAGAGTTTTTTTACAAGCAATTGCCCTACAAATCCATTGCCTCCAGTCACCAACGCTCTCATATTGTAAAGATCCTTCAACTTATCAATGACTGGCGTTTATTTTATAAAAAGCATACTTAAAGTACTGAATAAGCAAATTAGGAAAGTATAAATAAACCGGAATACTTAAAGGATATACAAGACTTCTTAATGTTCTAATAGCTCTCATTGTTTCTGCAACCTTACTTCCAGCACTATTAGAGCCATGTAAGCGATATTTAATTAAAACTTGATCCGTACCAACAATTGAGAAACTTTTAGTCACTCTAAGCCACATCTCATAGTCTTCTCTGAGCTCAGAAGACTCATTCAAATAGCCAAGCCGATCAAATACATCCCTCTTAATCAAAACACTGGAGTTCGGAATAAAATTGCCCTGAAGTAAGTTAATAAAATGTGACTTCTTAACACTTCTACGAATCATTAGCTTTTTAACAGTTTGATTATCTAGAAATGACTCCGCTTGACTGTAACACATGACTTTATTGGGATTGTTTTTCAACAAAGTGACTTGAACCTCCAACTTATTTGGCAACCACAAATCATCGTCATCGCAGAAGGCAATGTAAGTACCTTTTGCCTCTTTTATTCCATAGTTCCTGTTTTTAGCTATGACTCCATAGTTTTGATTTCTAAAGTACCTAACACGGCCATCTTGAATACTACTAATATATTCCCGCGTCCCATCTTCGGACATGTTATCAACAACGATCAACTCAAAATCTAAAAAAGTCTGCTGAAGAATAGACTGAATGGTCTCAGCCAACATTTCACATCGATTAAAGGTTGTAACAATTACACTAACCAAAGGTTTCTTTATACTCATGAATTTAAGCTAAAGCTTTCCTTACAAAAGAAAAGTAAGTCGTCGATTTCTTTTTCAATTGGCTTGTTCAAATTGAACCCTGTTGATACTAGTTTTTCAATTTGATAATTTAAAAATTCTTTTGAAAATGCTTTAGATGTTTCTATGAATTGAACCCCCGGAAGATATCCAAAAAGCTCGTAACATCTATTTGCCACAAGCTCTGATACCTGCTGCAAATTGAGTACAAAATTACCGCCTAAATTAAATACATTATCAATATTATTTTTTAATGGCAGATTAATAAAGTGTTCAATAGCCAACGCGACGTCAGACAAAGCAATAAAGTCTCGCAACTGCGAAGCATCAGAACGAATCACAATATTCTTTTGCTCAACAGCCTGCCGACATAAATCGTTAATTAAAAGCATCCAGCAGTTAACATCTTTATGAACTGGTGCACCAAACGAATTCGATAACCTTAATACAACGCCTTCTATTTCATCATCTGATAATAATAGATTTTCGCCTGCCAAATGAGATGTCGCGTATGGATGAAGGTTTCTAGGGCAAACATCCTCTGTTACATTCCCCAAAAGAGGACTAGAGTAAACATGTGCTGTTGATAGATAGATAAAGCGTTTCACTTTTTTTGTTTTAGCGGCTTCGATCAACTTGCCTGTTAATAATCCGTTCACCTCAAATGCTTTGATTGGATTATTTTTAGAATCAGGCGCATTCATGCCGGAAGTATGAATAATCACATCTATACCTTCACAGGCATTTTCTAAACTTGATAAATCAAACCAGTCAATTAAAACGTTTTTTGCTTCAGGAAGCCACTTTGTTATTTGATATGAATCTCTAGATCCCAAAATAACTTCATGACCCTGACGAAAGAGATGCTGAGCTAATCTTCCACCTACGTAACCATAACCACCAGTTATTAGAATGCGCATTATCTATTTAAACAGCCCAAGGAGCGCCTTTTGTCCAGAGAGACTCAAGAAGCTCATGATCTCGCTTTGTGTCCATACAATGCCAGAAACCATCATGACGATAAGCCATTAACTCTCCTGCATTTGTAGCACGCTCTAACGGCTCTCGCTCTAGCAATGTCTCATCGCCGTCAATAAGGTCAAAAAATGCGGGTTCAAATATGAAATACCCTCCATTGATCCATCCCTCATGAAGCTGAGGTTTTTCTTTGAAACTTTTCACCCGATCACCAGATATTTCCAACTCGCCAAACCTTGCCGCCGGCCTAACTGCGGAAACAGTCACCATCTTCCCATGACTACGGTGAAAGGCTAATAATTTATCAAGATCAATGTCAGCAACCCCATCCCCATAAGTAAGCATACATGTTTCATTTCCAATAAACGATTGCATACGCTTCACTCGGCCACCAGTCATAGAAGAGTCACCTGTATTAACTAAAGTAACTTTCCAGTCAATTGGATCGTTTTGATGGGAAGAGATATTCCCCGATGCAAGATCAACCGTAAAGTCCGCATTGAGTGCTCGATAATTAAGAAAATAATCTTTAATTACTTCTGCTTTATATCCAAGTGCAACATAAAAATCTTTATGTCCAAATTTTGCATAGGTTTGCATAATGTGCCAAAGAATTGGCTTACCACCTACAGGGACCATGGGCTTTGGAATAACATCCGTATATTCGGAAAGCCTAGTTCCAAAACCGCCAGCCAATAAAATAACTTTCATACTTTATTCCCAAGAATATTCAATATCAGACAAACTCAACCTACTCACCTCATCAGGATCGTGAACTATACTGGACATATTAAGAACCAAACTGCTGCTTGAAGACAAGCCCTTAAATCCGAACCAAATTCCGGGTGGTACTGTTAAACGAGCATAGTGATCGCTTCCGATCTCCTCAACCCTATACTTACAATCATCCATCGAAAAAAACACAAATCTAACGTTACCAACAGGCACAACAAGATTCATTGTCATTATGTTATGACGCTTCCAAGCCTTTATAGAACCGCTAGAAACCCACGAAAAATAAGCCTCACCAAATCCGTAAAAACCAATATCTGTAGATTTCATCGCATGCATCACATCGCCGCCTAGAGCTTCGATTTTTCGCAACGGTGTAATCAACACATCATTTACACTGCCCATTCAACACCCTCTTTTTTAGCAAGCAACGTATATTGATTAATTTGTGAACGAGTTAAGTCAAACATATTTGAGCTTCGTTGATAATAGGCTTTGTACCATTCGGCGGTCATTTTAACCGTTTCTTCAAAATTCATTACGGCATGCCAGTTCAAATAATGCAGGGCTTTATCACAATTCAATTTCAACAAACCGGATTCATAGGGTGCACCACTCTTATCAGAAAGATCGGTCCATTTTACTTTGTCCCAATAATTAGCCATCTCCTTAACCAAATCCAAAACACTATGATTTTGTTGTGCAAGCGGACCAAAGTTAAAAGATTCACCATGCAACTCAGGGGTTTGGTAAAGAGAAATAGCCTGCACCAAATATCCACTTAATGGCTCCAAAACATGTTGCCATGGACGCGTTGAATTAGGATTCCTTAACTCAACACTTCCTTCTGCGGCCCATGCTTTTACACAATCAGGAACAATCCTATCAACAGACCAATCACCGCCGCCAATAACATTACCAGCTCTTGCAGAAGCTACTCTGACAAGGCTAGTTTCTTTTGGAAAGTAAGATTTTATATGAGATTTGATTGCTAATTCAGCAGCGCCTTTAGACGCGCTGTATGGATCAGGTCCGCCCATGACGTCAGTTTCTCTGTAGCCCCAAACCCATTCAACATTATCGTAGCATTTATCACTTGTAATAATAATAGCTGCACATTTTTTATTAATAGCCCTTAATGCCTCAAGCACATTTAAAGTGCCAATAACGTTGGTGTGCCATGTTTCAATAGGATCATCGTATGAACGTCTTACTAGGGCTTGCGCAGCCAAATGAAAAACAAAGTCTGGCTGAGCATCAACAAACGCCTCTTTTAATGACCTATTGTCACGTACATCTATACGTAGATCCTTTATTTTATGGGACAGGTTAGCAACTGAAAAATGTGAAGGGTCAGTGATAGGATCCAATGCTATACCAATCACCTCAGCACCAAGTTCCAATAGCCAGGAACACAACCAGGCACCTTTGAATCCTGTGTGGCCTGTAATTACAACCTTTTTACCAGAGAAACTATTTAATAAACTCATGCTATACCAGACTATACTGTTGTTTTAATTTTATGATGTTTTAATGTTAGCAATAAACCTTGATCGAAAGTGTAATGGTTTTCATACTTCAAAACCTGCATAGCCCTTGAAACATCCAAAACGCTTGATGGAATGTCTACAAAACGATTAGCACCATACTCCACTAAAATCGGCTTACCTATCAAAACTGAAAGCTTATACACAACTTCATTCAGAGAGTATCCAACACCACTACCAATGTTAAATAAAGACTCGTTAGAAGGAGTATAAGATAATTCTTTTAATGCAGATGATACGTCGTCAATATATATATAATCTCTAACTATTGTGCCATCACCTCGAACAATTAATTTCTCACCCGACAATATTTTACCAATCGCAATTGCAACAAATCCCTGCCTACCTTTTATATCCTGGCCTGGGCCATAAGGATTTGAGAGTCTAAGTATTTTACAATCAAGTCCATAATGATATTGATAAAACTCAAGATACTTTTCAATGGTTAGCTTACTGATACCGTGTGAGCTGATCGGATTTGTTGGAGCCATCTCAGAAATTGGCGTAATCAATTGAATGCCATAAACCGATGCTGATGATATAAAAACGACCCTTTTAACGTTCTCTTTAACGCATAACTTTAACAAGGCCAAAGTCTGCCCAACATTCAATCCAAGTTCAGAGGCCTCATCGACTACATCCCCAGGAACTGTGGTGGATATAAAATGAAAAACAATTTCTGCATTTTTAACCGCAGAAATTAAAATATCTTCTGAAAAAAAATCACCTTGTATCCAATTGACTATTCCAACTAAATCAATAGGACATGGATTGCTATCAAGAACAGTTATATCAAATTCTTTTGATGCAGGAGATCTGATGAAATTTAAACCTATAAATCCCGCTCCTAAAATTGATAAACGCATTTGGGTTCCTACAAAATTTTTCTAACGGCAAATGCCATTTGGTTTAAAGTAAAATTTTCTTCGAATTTCTTTCTAGCATTATTTGAAACTTTATAACGAAGCTCGGGATCATCAATAAGCTTAGTCAAACCTAAAACCAAATCTTCTGTAGAGGCTGGCTCAACTAAAACTCCATCAACGCCATCTGTAATTGCTTCAGGTATACCTCCAACATTTGTAGAGGCTATAGCGCATCCTGAGCGCATCGCCTCAAGAATACTATAAGGAAACCCTTCCCATAAAGAAGGGAAAACATAAATATCAAAATCAGAAAGAAGTAAACTTACATCCCCAGAATAATGCCCTGGAAGTAAAACTTTATCTGCCAAGCCCATAGACTTCACTTTGGCTGAGAGCTCATTCAATGCATTTCCAGAACCAATAATCACTAATTTTAAAAATGGGTATTTAGCTTCCAACTCATGAAATGCATTTAAAAGATAAAAAACCCCCTTCTCTCTATCGATTCTTGCAACACACCCAATTAATAATTCTTTTTGATTTCGCTTAGAGATACTTTGATCATTAATATTTTCAAGTCCATTATAGACAACACTTATTTTAGCTTCTGGCAAACCTCTTAACTTTACCAACTGAGCTGCAATAAAATTAGCATTAACAATAACTTTAGATACACAATTCCAAATTAAAAGATCTATTAACTTTTCATAATAAAAAGCAAATGATCTTCTTTGCAACGGAGAGCTAACGATGCTCATTACAACAGGTATGCCCAAAATTTTTGAACTTATAACCATCGCCAAACATCCTCTAGAAGCAGGATAGCCTCCATTACAAACTAAGACCTTATTTGGCTTCAACTTGATTAAAGTTAGCAAAAAAGAAATTATATTTAAGGCCAAAATAATTGGATCAAATAATATAAATAAACATTTATAGAAATTAAGTATCTTTGGATTTAAATGTTTAAATTTATTTAAGATTAATGAAGATGTAATAAAAAATAAAGAACCTAAACTTATCTCACACTTAAGTCTGGACAGATCAGCATCCAAGATTCCACATTTATTAGCAAATACCAATATTTCACTAAATTTAAAAGATATTGAATTTACCAAATCAACTAAATATCTATTGCCTCCACCTTGAGCATAATTTTCTGTAAATACAAATAATCTTTTCACTGATGTCAGACTTTTCTATAAACGGCCAAGATATAAGAACTAAAATATTTGCTGTTTAGGTGATCAAAAAATTTAAATTTTCTCAAAATTCGAATACCAAAAAGAATGGCTCTAGTAAAAATCTGAATAGGATTGCCGAATCGATATTTCGGTATGGCTAAAGCAGGCTCAAATGAACCAATGTAATCCACAAACAATGGATCGAGATTGCATTCAATAGCAAGCTGCTTAAAATAAGCTAGATTCATTATATTTAAATTATGTTTATCCAAGATCTCTTTATCTAAGATGGATTGAACAAGACCATTAAGTCCAGAAAAATTGGGAACCCCAAGAATCAAGATTCCTCCGGGCTTCAACCAGGAAAGATGCTTTCTAACAACATCATCAACGTTATCAAAATGCTCTATAAAGCCAAACGACATTACAACGTCATATACATTATTAGGCTCAACTAAAAAAAAATCACCGGATATAACAGAGTCGGTTTTAATTCCCATAAGCTTAAGATTTTCTAGAGTTGCAACAGCCCCAGCATCACTGTATTCAATACCACCAACCTCCAAGCCTGCAGACTCAGCTACATATGCAAGCCACTTCCCAGGAGCACAACCAACCTCAAAGGCACGTCCTTTTAGTGGAGCATATTTACTTAAAGCTTGCGCAAGAGATCTGTCGAAAGAAAAATTATAATCAACCTTCACAGGCAATTTAATTCCCTTCCAATAATTTTCCCAAAAAACAACTTCTGTTAGATTCAAGACGTATTTCCAATCTAAAAATTATAAATTATGTTGAAATATTTTTTTTAAATCAGCAATTGGAGAATCGCTGACTCTTGCAAATCTTTTACAAAATAACTCTCGAGCATTTTGAACTTCAGAACTAAACCACCATGCATCTACATCATCCCAAATATCATTAATTTTAAAAGACGCAGACTCTTGTGATAAGTGAACGATTCCTACATCAACTAATAATTTATAATGTGGACATGCATCATCACGAAGATGCTCAAAACTATTTTGCCAAAATGCCATCACAGGAACATTTAAATTAAGCAATTCCAAAATTCCAGTTGAATCATAGCTAAAAACTGTCAATCTGGAAGATTTTATTGATCTAACTATATTAGTACTGCCATGATCTATCTTTAAACTTGAATCAAAATCAAACCACCTTGAGATTTCATTCCATGAGAAATGTCGGTAACTGGAGTGCAGTCTAATAACCAAATTTTCTTTAATTTCTGGATTCAAGGACCTAACAAAAGCTTTTTGATCTTCGAAATAAACCGAAAACTCAGCAAAATCATCCCAGGTCGAAATACGATGATTCAAATGCAACTCAATTAACAACAAATCACCAAAAGGATTAGAACGCAATTTCTTGTTAATCGTTTTAAATATAAATCCTGGGTAATGATTCTTTAAAGAACCAACCCAACCCCAAGTTATGAACTTATCAGACGTTTCTTCTTCAACTGATGGATTCATGTATCTAGATGTCCCATAATTATTGCCATGCTGCCCAACAATGTAAGGGGTGCCATCTTCAGCTTTAAGGGCGGTCCATAACTTAAAAATCTCATCAGAATCAAAATTATTACTAGTAAATATAAATTTTGGACTTGAAGGCGCCTTGATTTTCAAGGTCTGATTTTTTAATTGAGCAAAGCCTTCCCAATAACAAACTGGGATTAGGTCAAATAAAAAAGATGCAATACAAATATCAAAATCATTAGATTTTTTTTCCATTACCTTTAAGACACAAAGCTGCGAATATTTTTCCCTATCAATTTGATTGACATTGACATTTAAGATAGGTAATGGAAATCCACCAAATCTTGGAATTTGCTTTAAAGCAAAGTTCAATCTAACTTCTGACAAACTAGGCAAATAACTACTGCAAATCACCGCATCCGTATTTTTCCTTAAAAAGTCCAAACCGTTTAAGGAAAACTTAAAGATACTACTTAGAGAAAAAGTTCTTTTATTGCCATGCGATAAAGATTCCGAACCATTTAAATCAAATGCTTTTTCTTGAAAAAAGTTATCAGCAAAACCTTTTTTCTTCAAAATAGCTTTTAAGAGATTATTATTCCAAGCATCATTGCTAAATGTCCAAACGGCTGAAGCTGAGTCTCTTGGAGCTAGAGTATAAAAGTTTGAATCTACAGTCATTCCTGTTATCAAATACATTTTCAAACATTGATCCACTGTCGCGATGCGATTTATCATCACCTGAAGGTAGCGTCTAAACCAATGCCCTATGAGAATTTTCCAGAAACGCTCACTGTAGTTAACAGAGTGATATTTATTTAAAAGATCACAAGCAATAGGAAACAACAAGGCTTCGTATTTTTTAACTTTAAGATAATCTTTGTCTTTTTGCTCTCGCCCCAAACCATATGGATTTGCAACTACTGCATTCATTGACTCCCAAACATGCTTTCTATCATACAATCTGCACCACTCACCTAAAAAAACGACCGGCCTATCAAACTTCCAAGTCCGTTCGTCCGCAGTTGCAATTAGGTAACGCTTTTCTTTACTCACTCCATCAAATCCCAACTTAATGCTGTCCCACGTTTTACAGCTAGTTTAAGTTTCGAACCAAGCACAATATCCAAATACTTTGTCGCTAAACCCAACCCTGGTCTTATAGCTCTAACATTATCACTTGTCAGAATATCTCCAGCTTCCAAGTCTTTAACAATGTATAACGAACGTCTAAACACGATTGATTTTTTCTCTGCCTCAGATGCGCCATAACTAACCTTCCCCATGGCTTGCCAGGCTCTTTCCGTCTCTAGTACTAGCTGCGCCATCTCTAACGGCTCCATAGAAAAGGCACTGTCCACTCCACCATCAGCACGATTCAAGGTAAAATGTTTTTCAATGATTGTTGCACCTAATGCTACGCTGGCAACTGAAACACCTACGCCCATAGTATGGTCAGATAACCCAATTTCACACCCAAAAAGTTGTCGCATATGGGGTATCGTTAAAATATTTGTGTTATCTGGGGTGGCGGGATATGTACTTGTGCACTTAAGCAGAATCAAATCCTTACAACCTGCCTCACGTGCTGCTTTAACCGTATCATCAAGCTCAGCAATACTGGCCATACCAGTTGAAATAATCAATGGCTTACCAGTAGCCGCCACACGGCGAATTAATGGCAAATCTGTATTCTCAAATGACGCTATTTTGTAACAAGGGACATCTAAGCTCTCTAAAAAATCTACAGATGTGTCGTCAAAGGGTGTGCTAAAAGCAATCAGGCCTAACTCTTTCGCGCGATCAAAAATTGGCTTATGCCATTCCCAAGGTGTATAAGCCTCACCATATAATTTATAAAGCGAAGTACCTGCCCATAAGCTTTTGGGATCACTTATATGAAATTCACGTTCGTCCAAATCCAAGGTCATCGTGTCAGGTGTGTACGTCTGGATTTTTAATGCATGCGCACCAGTCTTAGCTGCTGCTTCAACAATTACCAGCGCTCGCTCTAATGACTGATTATGATTACCTGACATTTCAGCAATGACAAAGGGTGGACTGTTTTTCCCTATCTCTCTGTTACCAATAAACATACTTATCCTAAATTAAACAATGCAACGACCTAACATAAACGCCTCAGCAGCTTAACATCCAACTGATGCGCCTCGCCAACGAGCAAGATGGTTTACAGCATCAATTGATCTCGGGTGTGGAAAATTTCGCATTTCAGGGCCATACGCTGATAAAGCTTGTAACTTTTTTGAAATATGTTCAGATACATCATAGAAATAATCAGGTGTGAAGTAAATCCCTGATGATGCGGGCCGCCACTCAGTACTAGATGGCACCTCAAAAAACAACAACTCCCTAACAACATGGCCTGGTTGTGGACGACATGCTGCAATTACTGCATCATGAAGAACTTTGTGATCAATATTTACATCCCCAGCATGATGAGTAAAAACTAAAACTGGCTCATATTTAGCTATATACTCTTCGACAATCTTTACAACATCGAGCAAATCCATACTATCCATTCGATTATCAGGCAACGAAAGCAAGCTAACTGATGTCACTCCCAATATCTTATTAGCATCCTCTGCACATTTTGCCAACTCTGAAAGCTCTTCAGAACTAGCAACAACATCTCGCTTTTCTTTCCGACTTGTGGAACCTTCAGCAACGATTAAAACATGCACATCCCAACCCTCATGAGATAGACGGGCAATTGTCGCGCCACACCCAAGAACCTCATCATCCGGATGAGCAGCAACCACCAATGCCGTTTTCATGGCACCCTCCTAATTATTCTTACTTTCGCTACAACATCTTCTGAGTTTAAACTAGCGTTGGTAAATTCAAATCTAAAATGACCATTATCAATAAAAGCTGGAGGATAACCATCAGCATCCAGCATGCGTATAAAATCATATACTTTTTCTAATTCAGTCAGATCTGCTAAATCACCATCTTTAGGCAAACGCCTTTGAAATTCTATCGACTTTCCAGTTTGATCAACTGGTTTAGGTTGTTCAAGAATAATTTTTTTTATCATTATCTCAGTAAGCTTGGTTGCGTTTTGAAAAATTTCTTCGGCCCTTCCCGATAAGGATAAAGGCAACTTCATATAAATAGGCCCAGCATCTAGAGTTTTAACGCAACGAAGTGCACACAACTGAGTTTCTTTATGTCCTCTAACTATTAAATTCTGAAGTGGGCTTCCCCCTCGCCCATATGGCAAATCTGTCATATGAAAAATCACACACTCGAATTTTTCATATATTTCCTTTGGAATTATCCAAGACCAATGTGGAAAAAAAATATAGCGCGGGGAAAACTCTGAAAGCTTAGATACTTCCAGATCTCTCGGGTCGAGAATACGCAAAACTTCAAAATTACTTCGGAAAGAACTCTCCAAACAATCATGTCGCTGATGGGGGGACGCGATTACAATTCTGATTTTTCTCTCAGATATCGTCATATTGAAAGCTCCATTCTAAAAACTTTATAAGCTTCCTTAAACCCCACAGACTCAAACAGCCTTATTGATGCAACATTTTCAGGAATTATTTCAGCCACAACCGTTTTTAATTCAGGATAATTATCTTTTAACCAAGCGAGGCTTTTAATTAACACAGGCCTGCCTAGACGTTTGCCTGCCATAATTGGATTCAAGTAAACAGAAGCAACTACATTTTCTGTGTCAGTGAAATCAAAACGAATTACCGAAAAATCGATATTATTTAAAGAGCCTAAAAGTAACAATCGATTTGAATCAGCAAGGCTCTGATTCCACCATTGGATATGTTCATCAAAATTCAATCGCGATTTATTGAAAATATATTTCCTTGTATTCTCATGGTTTCTCCAAGGCCAAACCTTAATACCATCATTATGAGAAGCTCTTCGCACTTCAATATTCTTGGATTCTCTCACATCGACCAAGTCCGAATGAAGTTCTTTAATAATACTGAATATGCCCTCACCATCAATTAATTTCATTGAGGCATTAGAAATTAAATTAATTAATGCAGGATTTGCCAATAAAGTCTTAATATGCAACCGAAGAGAATCAGTTAAGTCGTTACCCACTTTCGGAGCATATAGAACCCCTATTACTGCAGCGTCAAGAATTTGACTACGTTGATTTTCGGCAAGACATAAGGTTAAAGTGGGCAAACCTAAACAACAGCGTTCCCATGTTGCTGTTCCGCCAGCTCCAATAGCTAAATCAGCCTCTGCCATCAGTTTTGCCATATAAGGAGTTTGTATATGGCAAACGTAACCATGCTTTACACAAGTATTTTCTATCATCTCTTTAAATGGATGCTGGGCGCCAATCACGACATCCACTTGAAGCCCAAAATTCAATTCTGCTAGCGCCTCAATTGCTTGTAATGTGTAATTATCCGCATCAACACCACCAAAAAATACTAAGACTTTTTTAACCTTACCATTACGCACTTTTGCTTGCTCACGCAGAGCTCTAAACTCTTCACGCAACAATGCATAACTTGGCCCTAGCAATAATTGACAATATGAAGGCACTTTACCGTTATAGCGGGTTTGCATGTCTGCATAGTAGTTTTGATCCAGTAAAACATCGCAGTCATGATATCGATCCGCAAGATCATCGATGACCATGATTTTTTTAACCTTGGGACGCACTATACTTTCCCACCTCATATCTAAAGCATAATGATCTACAACCATCCAATCATAAACTTTGCCAGATAGAGATTTAAGAGTTTCTTGGGCATCCTGAGCTTGACTGACCCCCAACCAACTTGCATGTGCCAACTCATCGATTGACTCCTCGTCATCATGAGCACTCAACGAAATGAGTTCAATACCTTTTGTAAAAAGCATCTCACTTAAATGCAAGGGCAAATTGCGACTAACAAAGCATATATCTGCGCCTTGTTTTTTAAGTGCTTCTGCCAAGGTAAAGCAGCGCATAAAATGACCTGTGCCAATTTGACTAGATGCATCTGTACGGAAAGCTATTTTCATTACATTAACGCTTAATTTAAGCGTTTAAATCCGCCATGGCATATAGGGCCTTTAAGTAGGCTCATTACATCACGCCCCTCTTCACATTGTTTAATTACGGCAAATATAGGATCGAGCGCGTCAAAAAAGCCAGCAACGACATCAGGCGTATGATCAATACAAACATAGACACTATTGCCAGCCAAGTAGCCCTTAGCTAACATTTCTTGTGTGATGAGCGTTTTATAGGCAAGCGCATTTTCACTGTTGATTGTGAACCCAGTTAATGCAGCCAAGCCCCAATGGGAAATGCTTAGCCCGTGCTTATCAGCGAGCTTTTGCCAGCCTTGACGAATATTCAATCCTGTTTGAGCAATCGTTTCCCATGACTGAATACGTCCCATGACCTCCAAGGTCTTAAGAGCGGCAGTTGGCCCGATGCGCTCAGTCCAAAATGTACTACTAATAAATGTGGTTTGTGCAGCCTCCATAACCTCGCGCTTGCCGATGGTTGCAGTAATACCATATCCATTTCCAAGGGCCTTACCAAACATTGCCATGTCTGGCTCAACGCCATATTTTTTATGCAAACCACCAAAAGTCTCACGGAAGCCTGATGTACATTCATCAAAAATCAGCACGATTCCTCGATCAGTCGCTAATTTTCGAACCTTATGTAAGAAGTTATCCTCTGGTCCCATATTTCGAACCACTTCCATTTTAATCACGCCAATATCTTGCGTATTCACCAAGGCTTCTAGCTCGGCATAATTATTGTAATTAAACGGGAACACTGTGCCCTTAAGACTTCGCGGAACGCCATTAGGTTGGAGACCAGGCAACAAATGACCATCTAGGCCTGCCTCATCTCCTAAGTTAGCCGAGAGGTACCAATCGTGCCAACCATGGTAACCACAGATAGCCACTTTATCTTTACCTGAGGCTGCACGTGCAATTCGAATAGCAAGTGCATTTGCCTCGCCGCCAGACCTAGCAAGCCTTGCCATATCAGCCCACGGATGAAGCTCGACTAATTTTTCAGCCAAGTAAACTTCTTCAGGGCAATTAAAAGTCGACATATTACCTGCGACAACCGTTTGCTGAACTGCTGCATCCACTTCAGGATGACCATATCCCAAAATATTAGTACCAATACCCATGATGGACATATCGATATACTCGTTTCCATCCAAATCCCAGACTTTACAGCCCTTAGCTTTACTAAAGTATGCAGGCCATTGGTCTGGCAAAAACATCTCCGCGCGCTTAGATAAAAGCATGTTGCCACCAGGAATCACCTGCTTCGCACGTTTCCAAAGTTTTTGTCCGGTTCCCATCAGCGCTCCTTCATTTCTCACTAAATGTTGATTGATATTAAATATTTCTGGATGTTGCTTTTGAAGAGCAAGTACATCACCCCATGTGAAATCTGTTTTTGGATGGAAATACTTAAAAACTTTTTCAATGAGCTCAAAATCAGACGGCTCATCTACCGTCCAGCGCAAAGCAGATAAATCTTCACTATGCTGCATAGATTCAGTTTTATATTTGGCTGGCTTACGTAAATAAGGCGTGACGTGCTCCCTATCAAATGGATCAGTCGTTTCTATGTTTGCTTTTTCTAGGGCTTTAAAAGTAAAAACTTCAATGTCTAAGCCATCAGGATAAGTCGGCGGATTTATGTTGCTAAAATAATCTACAGTTGAAGTTTTAAATCCACGAATAACTTCATCAACAAGCTCCGGGTCAACGACAGGACAGTCACCTGTAATGCGAACCACAACATCTGCCTGATGAGCTCTTGCAGCCTGCACGTATCGTTCCAATACATCATTCTCACTACCCTGCTCACAGGAATAACCAAGACTTTGCACATGGGCAACCAACGGCAGATTTCTTTCATCAATCGAAGTAGCGACAATGATTTGGTCAACCTCTTTCGCTCTCGCCAAGCGACCAAGAAGAAGCTCTATCATTGGAACACCGCCTATAGGCTTCATCACCTTATTAGGGAGGCGTGTTGATCCCATTCTTGCTTGTACAATTGCTACGACTTTCATAATTTAGACCAATTTGCTGGATTAATTAGATTTTCATCTGAGCATGATAAGTTAGGTATTTCAATATTTAATACATTATTTGAGGCATTGATAATTTCAAGCAATTGTCTCGAACTGTCTGCACCCACCACCACACTGTCAACTTCAGGAAAAGAAAGCGGAAAGGCTAAAGATGCTTGAAGCGCTGAAACGTTATTATCATCTAGCCAACTTTGCCAACAGTTGAGCAAGTCACTCCATGGTAAGAATTTTTTAGGCATATCAACCTGCTTCATCAACAGTAACCCTTGTAGGAAAGCAGAGCGAGTATGAATCTCCACGCCATCATCTTTTAGTCTTTGCAACCACCCAGAAATTAAAAGTCGTCGATCAATGATATTAAAAGGCGCTTGAACTAAATCAAAGTTAAAATCCGTCTTCAATAACTCAAGCTCATTAGGCGCGTAAATTGAAACACCTATTTTTTTAACTAGCCCTCTTTCCTTTAACAGATTAAGTGCTTTATAAAGTTCCAGCCCATTTGAACCAAGCAACTCCTCAGAACGGTGCAACAAAAGACCATAAACATTACTCACACCTAAACGAGATAGAGATTCATCTACTTGCTGTTTGACCCACTCTGCGACATCCAAAGACTCTTTAGGAAGAGCTGTAAGCTTAGTCACAACTTTGAAATTTTCTATTCCTACTTCACCTAAGCACTGCTCACTTTCACCATACGCTATAGCAGTATCTAAGGTAGATATGTCACGCTCAGAAGCCACCTGTAACATCGACTTTGCTTCCGCACGTGAAACTTGGCCGGATTTATTGGCTATGCCGTAATGCAGTCCAAACTGCACCGTACCTAGCGCAAGACGGCTCAACTTAAGACCTCATTAATAATACGGATAACTTTATATTGCTCATCTTCTGTTAGGCTGGGATACAAGGGGATACTCATTGTTTCTTTATAATATTTTTCAGCCTCAGGACAATATCCTTGGTGAAATCCCATTGCTTGATAATATGGCTGTCTATAGACAGGAATGTAATGCAAATTCACACTCACCCCTGAAGCGTGCATGAGCTCGTAAAGTCTGCGCTGTGTAATGCCTTTTTTATTTTGCTTGATACGAATGACGTATAGATGATGGGCTGAATATGCTTCTTCCAAATGCTCTGAAAGTTGCAAAGGCAGATTGCTAAGTTTTTCATCATAGATACCAGCAATTTCATGGCGCCTAGCCACAAAATCATCCAACCTCTCCATCTGACTAAGGCCTAAAGCAGCCTGTATATCAGTCATCCGATAGTTAAACCCCAATGCAATCTGCTGATAATTCCAGATCTCATTGGCTGGGTGCGATTGCATATCCAACGGATTGTTACTAATACCGTGACTTCTTAATAGTCGCAAATGCTTAGCCAAAACCTCATCGTTTGTCACTGCCATACCACCCTCGCCGGTGGTGATGATTTTCACTGGATGAAAACTAAATACCGTGATGTCACTGAACTCACAATTTCCAACTGGCCTGTTTTTATACCTAGCACCAATTGCATGAGAAGCATCTTCTATAATCTTAAATCCATACTTAAGACTGAGTGTATGAATTCTTTCCATATCACAAGGTTGGCCAGAAAAATGAACGGGAATCAAAACCTTAGGAAGCTTACCTAACCTTTCTGCTTGCTGAAGCTTCTCAGATAGGCAATCAGCACTCATATTATAGGTATGTGGATCTATATCCACAAAGTCAACATCAGCACCACAGTAGAGTGCGCAGTTTGCGCTAGCAACAAAGGTAATTGGACTCGTCCAAACAACATCGCCCTTACCAACACCCAAAGCCAAGCATGCAATATGAAGTGCAGAAGTAGCGCTGTTCACTGCAACTGCATAATTAACACCGCAGTAATCAGTAATTGATTTTTCAAATGCCGGTACTGCTGGCCCTTGTGTTAAAAAATCAGAGCGAAGCACGTCCACAACAGCTTGAATATCGTCCTCATTAATATCTTGGCGACCGTATGGAATCATAGTTTTCCAACCACAGTTTTATTCTTTGCTATCCACGCTTCTAGTTCAGGAACACTCATCCATTCTTTATTGTTATCAGATGAGTAATTAAAATCAGGTGATACTTGTTTGCCATCTTTTATTCTTTTTGGATCATCTGACCACCCATGAATCGCCGGAAGAATTTTAAAATGCTCAGGATACTCGTAGGTGTAAAGCGCATCTTCAATACCAATCATTTGCTCGTGCAGCTTCTCACCAGGTCGAATACCTACAACCTCATGAGAGGCAATAGGTACTGAAGCTTTTGCGATATCGATAATATTCATTGAAGGAATTTTTTTCACATAAATCTCGCCTCCAGCCATATCTTCAAAAGCATGCCAAACCAGCTCAACACCTTGCTCAAGCGTAATCATAAAGCGGGTCATTCTAGGGTCGGTGATAGGAAGAACGCCTTTTTCTGCCAGAGACATAAAGAATGGAATAACTGAGCCACGAGAGCCCATCACGTTGCCATATCGCACAACTGAGAATGCTGTTGCATCGCTTCCAACATAAGAGTTACCAGCAACAAAGAGCTTATCGGAAGCCAGCTTAGTTGCGCCATATAAGTTCGCAGGGCTGCTAGCCTTGTCTGTTGATAAAGCTACAACTCTTTTAACGCCCTGATCAATACAGGCATCGATTAAATTCATTGCGCCGTTAATGTTTGTTTTAACACACTCAAATGGGTTGTATTCAGCTGTTGGGACAATCTTTGTAGCAGCGGCATGGACAACGTAATCGATGCCGTGAAGCGCACGAGACAACCTATCCTTATCTCTCACATCTCCAATAAAGAACCTGACACGCGGGTCATCTCCATATAACTTTGCCATCTCCCACTGCTTCATCTCGTCACGTGAAAATATGACCAATCGCTTGGGATTATATTTAGCTAGCGTCATTGGAACAAACGTGTGCCCAAATGAGCCAGTTCCACCAGTAATAAGAATCGATGAATTTTTTAACATACCTTTAAACCACACTCTAAAATCATTAAATTAAGTCCTGATAGGAGACAACCTTCAAGACACCGCCTAAACCGAGCTCAACAATCATATCGCAATCTTTAAGCGTAGTGATGCGATGAGCGATCATCAACACTGTGATATCTTTATCCAAACTAGCAATAGCATTCATTAACGCTTCTTCCGTATGGCTGTCTAACGCACTTGTGGCCTCGTCTAAAATAATGACATCAGCTTCCTTATAAAGCGCTCGAGCAATTCCTATCCTTTGCCTTTGCCCGCCTGAGAGCCTAACACCTCTCTCACCAACTTTTGTATTATATTGGTTCGGTAAAGCTTCAATCACGCCTGATATTTGTGCTTGTTTAGCAGCCTTCTTAACTTTTATTAAATCAATTTCTGCAACATTAACGCCAAATGCAATATTCTCAGCTATTGAGCGATCACTCAAAAAAATAGCCTGAGGCACATGGCCAATATGCTCCTGCCAGGCAGTTTTGTTTTTATCAGAAATTTTAATGCCATCCACTTCCAAGCCCCCAGAGATCGGACTCAAAAGACCCATCAAAATATCTAGAAGAGTACTCTTTCCACTTCCGGTCTCCCCGATGAAGCCAACACGACTACCCTTTGGAATCTCAAGGTTAAATTGATTCAATACTAGGCCGCCTGATGAAGCGTAACGAAATGAAACGTCATTAAATCGAATGCTCTTCTCGAATCGAATTTTCTGCCCCTCACCATCCGAACACTTGGGTAGAGGCTGCTCAAGCAGCCCAAGCACCAGCTTGAGTGTTGGCTGCATGCCCCTGATGTTGGTCCACCCATAGAAAGACTGCTGCAGGATAGGGAGCAGCCTCTGTGCACCCAGCGCAAAGGCACCGAGCAGTGGGATTGCGGCAGAGACGCCAGTTGGCTGCTTGCTCATGCCAAAGGCCAAGACTGCTATCAACACCATGCCGAGGGCCTCCATGCCGAAGCGGGGGCTCTGGCTGATAAAGAGACTGCTCGCTTGGGCGCGACGGAGCACCTGGTCAGTTGTCCGATAGGTTTGGGTATAAACCTCCTGTGAGCTGTCTAGCAATACATCACGAATGCCGCCCAAGCCCTCCTGCAGATTCTGTATCAATCGACTTGATTCACTGGCGACCCGCTGACCATCGCTAAGAATTTTTCTTTTGGTTAGAATGATAATGGCAGCGTAGATAGAGCCAAAGCCGCCAAAGGCAACCAAGGCAATCACTGGGTTCATGAGGTAGAGGGCAATCAATATAGACCCAACTAATAGCGCACTGCTTACCAAGGTAATCGATGGCAAGATCACGTTATAGATGATGTTGTTTGTTTTAATTGAAATGACATCGATGATCTCGCTGCTGTTTCTCGACAGGTGAACAGCGTAAGGCTGGTAAAGCGTCCTGCGGTAGATGTCCAAGCTAAGATCAGCGCCCATCGCAAACGAGAGCCTAGTCGTAGCCCACAGCAAGGACATCCTGATCCCCGAGGCTACCAACACTCCTACAACAAAGAGAATGGTGATCGGCAGGAGCAACTGATCTGCCGATGAAATATTAAACAAAACAAGAAATGGCTTAGCGAGCGAATGCTCATAGACATACTGGGGCGAGGTTAGCACTCCCAAGAAGGGAAAAACCGCGCCTATACTTAGCACCTCTGCGAAGGAGCTCACGACCATCAATACGGCGAGCATTGATAGCTGACGACGACGACGGATACTAATGTGCGCCCATAACCGTCCTAGCAAGGATTTAAGAGTATCTGCTGATGTCGGAGTAGATGCGATCATGTTTGCTAACGCTCGTTATCGAACATCAATGACGATTGATGTTTATTGTTCAGTGAAGAATGCAGCGCATCGATTTCCGCCTTCAGCGCCTCGTACTCCTCCATCTTGCGCTTCAAAAAGCGTGCGGTCAGCT
>Ga0172367_10003120_pt1 | contig 21974 bp, 23 predicted proteins | sample Lak10m_FD_114542 | JGI IMG/M metagenome (GOLD analysis project Ga0172367, IMG submission 114542) | Freshwater microbial communities from Kabuno Bay, South-Kivu, Congo - kab_022012_10m | ecosystem: Environmental > Aquatic > Freshwater > Lake | place: Democratic Republic of the Congo: South-Kivu... | reverse complement strand
CAGAGATACAGTAATCATAATAGTTTAATATAAGGTTGGACTGGACTATGTCCTTGTTAAACAAAGACCCTTATAAATTAGGTTAAATTTAAATTTAAAATAAGCCTGGTGTGAAAGCCAGACTGGCGAGCCTCCAATGCCATATAATTGTGTGAAACTAATAAAAACATATAATATTATACAAAATGATACAAAATAATACAAAAACATACAATAAAAGAGGAGGGGTTCATTTACATATGGTTGAGAATTAGTTGTAAAAAATCCATTAGAATTTAATTGTATTAGTTCATTAAGTATTGTATTAGTTTCTTCATTTATTGGACCTAAATGATAAAATGTTTCATTTTGTTTTCCTTGTAAAAAATCAAGATTTGTATTACATAAATCTTGCCAATTTTTGACTTTTGAATACATAATTATTTATTGTTAGTTATTTAATTTATCAAATAAACTATTTATTTAATAAATCAATTTTTTTTAATTAAATCTAATATAATACAGCAAATTCTCCAAACATTTCGTATGCCATCATATTATATATTTCTTTGGCTTCTTCCAATGAGCTTATTTTATCTATCCTATTAGTTTGTTTATCTTTTGTTAAACTTACAGAATATCCTGTTTTTGTTAATTTAATATGATGAAGAGGTTGTAAAGTCATTGGGTCAATAATAGCATTTTTTGATGTGCGATTATAAGAATTTTCTGCTGGTGTACTTGCTCGTAAGTTTTCATCTCGTGCATCTAATTTATCTCTATTTATATGATCTATATATAGTTTAGATATCCTTCCATTATCCTCAATTTTTTTATTATTCCATATACCTGTATTCAACCACCAAATATAACGATGAAGAGGAGCACGACCTCCTTTAATAAATGTATATGGATATCCATCTTTTCCTAAATACCACTTGAATTTACTTATCTCATCAATTTTATTTAGACTTATTTTTGCCTTGGATAATGCAGAATCCGGATTTGCACCATATAATTGAACCAAATAATATTTTCCTTCAATATTTTTTATATCACCTGACATATTATAATCTTATTAAATTATACAAATATTTTTTTATATTGAAATCAAAATTTTTGTAATATATCTCATCCATAATTTACACATTCAAATTCATGACATTTTGTATTTCTCATATTATAAAAATATATTTGACAAACACAAACACAAACATAAACATAAATATAAACACATGATATTTTTTTATAATTTTCATAATAATAATATTTTAATTATAATATCTTAGTATTTTTCGTCCATCTAATCCTTCATTTGTCATTACAATTTGTCTTTTCCATTCAGGATGTCTATTTTTATAGCTTTTAATTTTTCCCCAATAATATTCAGGAATACACATTATATATTGAATGGTTTTAAGATTTTTTACTTTTGATGTTTCACTACAATTTACTCTAATTTTCCCTTTTGTTTCAAATTTAATTTTAATTTTATTTGCTATTGGTTGATGTATAGTTTCTGTTATTTTTCCATCTGCTTGGGCTGTAAATTTTATATTCATTGTATATCCTGTTACATTGGTTAAACATAATATTCTATAATCACCTGGATATACATCAAATTCAGCATTAAAATTGAAATCCCATAAATCAGTAAGCACAGCATAATTTTTTAATATTGAATATTTTTCTGCTAATTTTGGTGGAAATTCTTTAATAGTAATATATTTTGTATCATCTTTCCATGTATAATCTAATTTATCAATTGTTTTAGTATAAAGATTTAATTCTTCATTCAAATCTGCAGAATTATAAATTAATTTTGAATAATACAATTTTGATGTTAGTTTCCAAGCAATTTTATCTGTTCGTTGTAAAAATCCATAAATATGTTGAATTGTATCAATTGACATTTGGTTGAATTTATTCTTTGACTTATCATTGGTACTTGATTTGTTTTTATTATTAGATTTGTTTTTATTGATAAATTTATTCATAAAATTTATTTTTATAATTATATAGTTTTTTTCATTTAAATTTATTATTTTTTTTTAAATGTATTTATTACAATTTTATATATAAATATAAATCAAATTTGATGAATGGATTTTTGAATTTTTGAATTTTTAAATTTTTGAAAAATAACTGATAAAAAATAAAATAATCATATTTTATTTAATCCATATTAAACAAAACAAAATATTTTATATTTACTTTTGTTTGTTAATTTTTTTAAGTTTTTTACCTTCATTATACAAGGTTTTTTTGATTGTGTTATAAGTGTATTTTTGAAAATCCTCTGCTCTTTCTATTAGTAATTTATTATTATTATAATCATCATCTTCTCTCAAGTCTTGGACGAAATCATCATCTATATAATTATTATATTTTTCAACTATATCTAATCTTTCATTAACTGCTTTGTTATTGGGATATTTTTCTCTTAATATATCTATTTGTTCTTTAGAAAATATACATATTTTATCCATTATTTGAGGAATATTATCAATGTTAGAAAGTTTCCATTCATCATCCTCATAAACCATGCACTTTTCTCTATTGATATCTGATATATAGATGTTAGATAATTGAGGATATTGAGGATTAAAATGAATTATTTTTAAAACCTCATCTGGAATTTTAACTCCTGTAATTGTTGGTTTTTTAACTATTTTTTCAATAAATTGTCTTTCATCTATAATACTTAAATCTTCTTTACCAAAATTAACCATTACTATATTATTTGTATTGTTGGAATTATTATTTTGTATATTGGAAGTATTAGTTATTGTATTATTTGAATTAATGGAATTATTAGTAGTTTTTGTTGATGATTTGATGTCATCTTTAATATTAATTAATTTATCTATTTTATCCATTAACATTTTATTTTGTTTTTCAAATAATTTATTCTGTTTTTTAAGTTCTTCCATTTCTTGTTTATGATTTTTTAATTCTTCTTTATATTGAAGATCTTTTTCCAAAAGTAATTTAAAAATATTTTCTTTTTCCTCATCATTTTCTTTTTTAACTTTACAAATACCATTTAGATGTCTTCCAAGAGTATATTTTGTACTAAATTTTTTATGACAATAGCAACACATAAATTCATCATTATTCAAATTATTTAAATCATTTGCTTCTAAATCAATATTTAATTGTTCTTGAGTTATTTTAGGAGAATTCTGGCAAATTCTGGCAAATTCTGGCAAATTCTGGCAAATTTTAGTAAATTCTGGTAAATTATTTATAAAAGTATCAACACTATTTTTTTTTTCATTTAAATTTTCTTGATTTGATTTTTTTGTGCTACAGTCAAATATTTTGTTAATATGATAATCATATGTTGATTTTCTATCAAATAAAGCATTACATTTAGGACATTTTCTTTGAACCATTTTACTTTTATATTATATTTATAATATAAATTATTTTTAAAACTTATTTTTTTTTAATTATTCTATAGATTTTTGCATAAATTTTGCAGAAATTATTGCAGAAATTATTGCAGAAGTTTTGCAGAAATATTTCTTATTGTCTTTCTTATATACTTTTACATTTGCATAATTTTTTGTATTTATTATACTATATTACTTTTATGATTTTTACAAAAATTTGAGAGAGAGTTGGAAGAATGAAAAAATTTATTTGAAAAGTTGATTTTTGATTTTTTTCAAAAATTACTGATAATAAAAAAATAATTATATTTTATTTAATCCATATTGAACAAAAAAAGAATAAAGAAAAAAAAAGAAATAATGCAAAAAGCAAATAAATAAAAATTTAAAATAATTTCAAGATTAAAATAAAAAATAATTTTCTATGCATATTATATGTAAGAAAAAACTCCTTGATTTATAAATCTTGGAATTGTTAATATTTTTATTGACAATTTGGAATAATTTTTAATTCACAAACATAAACAAGTAAAAAATGATTATAATTCATTATAAGTATAACAACATTATATTAAGTTATATAATAAAAACAAATGGAACAAACAGATAAACTTCTTATAACTACAGCAATATCATACACAAATGGAAGTCCACACATAGGGCATTTATATGAAGCTGTTTTGGCTGATTTTATTAAACGAGTTCATCAAGTCATTAATTGTTCAAATGTAAAATTATTAACAGGAACAGATGAACACGGAAAAAAAATACAAACAACAGCTCAAGACCAAAATCTTACTCCTATTCAGTTATGTGATAAATATTCAACAGAATTCAAAGAAATGAACCAAAAAATTAATTCATCATATGATTATTTCATTCGTACAACAGACACAGCACATAAAGAATTAGTTTCTAAAACAATTGAGAATATTTTAACAACTCAATCTGTGGATAATCCTATAATATATTTGGGTGAATATTCAGGATATTATAATGTGAGAGAAGAATGTTATATTACTCAAACTCAAGCATTACAAACAAACTATATTGATCCCATCAGTTCTAAACCATATGAAGTTGTGAAAGAAGCAAGTTATTTTTTCAAACTCAATAAATATGAAAAAGAAATTAATGAATGTGTAAGTAAAATAACTCCATCACATTTTATTTCTGAAATACAATCAAGATTAGATAAAGGATTAGACGATTTATCAATTACAAGAACTGGTTTTGATTGGGGTATTCCTTTTTCAACTGACAAATCTCATACAATATATGTGTGGTTTGATGCATTGTTGAATTACATCACTGGACAAAATATTATATTTGAATCAAATAATAATAATTGTAATTACACAAATAAACCTAAAACAATACATTTAGTTGGCAAAGATATTATTTGGTTTCATTCAGTAATTTATCCAGCAATTCTTTGTGCATCATATCAAACAACCAATTATAATAAACTCATTGATAAAATATTGGTTCATGGATTTATTTTAGATAAAGAAGGAAGAAAAATGTCAAAATCATTAGGTAATGTAATATCTAATGAATATCTGTTAAATACATATCCTATTGAAGCAATTAGATATTATTTGATATCAAATACAATTATGGGTCAAGATTTTAAATTTGATTCTATAAATTTGATAAATATGTATAATAATGTATTGATTAAAAATTTTGGCAATTTATTTCAAAGATTGCTGAAGATAATTAAACCTGTTCAAAAAGAAATAAATGAATATTTGGCAATACAAACAAATAAAAATATATTTAAAGAAAAACTAGACAATTGTGCTAATATGTTATCTAAATTTGTCGTTGAATATAATTTTGATTTGTATCATGATTATTTAAATAAATTAATAAACATAGCTAACAAAGATTTAACAGAAAAAAAACCTTGGACTTTGAAATTAGAAGAACAAGTTGAAATATTATCATATGTGATAATGGATTTTTATCTCTCAATGTGTTTAATGTATCCAATTATTCCTATAAAAGTATTGGAATTAGGAGTTCATTTAGGATGGAGTAAATTTAATATAAATTTAAAACAAATTAACTTAAATATTCCAGAAAATTCAAATAAAATTATTGCTTTTGAAAGTATAAAAACAATACAAGAGGAAAAAGATAAATCAAAAAATTCACATAAACAAAAAACAAATAAATAAAAGTATTACAACTATAAATGCAAACAGAAACAGCATATTTAGACAATTTGTAAAACATCATAATATTAAGAAACTAATTTATCAAGTTCTTTTTCAACAATTTTCATATCTTTTTCCATTTCATCCAATTCTGTTTTAATTTCACCAATGATTTTTTCTAAATATATTTTGTGTTCTTGAAATGAAGCAATTATTGCGATTTGTGATTCTTCATCAGATGAATTAATATTTTTTTCATTCATTATAAAGGAATTTTCCAATTCATTAAGTCTTAATTGATTTAGTTCAAGGTTTTGTTTCAAATTCAATACAACACGATTAAAATTTACACTAATGTCTAATAATTCATCAATTTTTGTCAATTGTGCTTGACTTAATTTATTTACATTATTTATTTTTTTACCCAAAGCCAATTCTCTATTGGGAATAAATTTATCACTAACTTTTATTTTTCCTCCATACAAAAGTCGTTTCTCAATTGAAGTTATAAGTTCAAAATGAGAACCATATGAAACAATTGAAACAACATTTGATGATGAAATTTCACCAACAATCATATTTGGTCTATTTCCAATAACCAGATTACCATTTTTATCTCTGGATACAACATAAAAATGAATTTGAAGGTCGAAAGTTTCAATTACATTTAACAATGATTGAAAATGTAATGTAGTATCAAATTGTTCTCTAACATTATTGATTCTGGTATTATTGCGGGAACCAATTGCTCTTATTTCATCCAAATTCAAATTATTTCCAATTACTCCATTAAGATAATCAAGAATGCTTAACCACATACATTGATTTGAATATCTATTATTTCCATTGCTTCCATTGTTTTTTTTAACACAAAATTTTTTTTTTTTCATTCCTCCTAACAAATTTAAGTATTTTGCTTTGTATTTAATATATTTTCTATGATAATCCATATATAAATACATCAATAAAATAAAATTTCAATTTTTATTCATTTATATATCAATATAATATATATATAAATGAATAAAAATTTATTTTTGATATGTTTAATTGGATTATTGGTAATAAGTTATATAATTAGTAAGTTTTATTTATTGACAAAAATCAAATCCAATGAAAATTTTGATACCACAACTATCAATGTCGATGAAAATACATCAAACATTAATTCTGAACTTTTAGATTTACTTAAATCTAAAATTGAAAGTGAAATAGACCAAATAACTGAATCTGAAATAAAAACAGAAACTGAAACAGAAATGATATATATATTAAATGCTGGAGGTTGGATTACTGTAGTTGTCATAATTATTTTAATATTTTGTTGTTCTTCTTGTATTATGAGTATATTTACTCCATCAATACCATCAACACAACCAGCACAACCAGTTCATCCAGTTCATCCAATAGTATATCAATATCCACCACCACCAAATCCATATTCATATCCTCCACCAAATCCATATTCATAAATTTATTAAATAAAAATATATAAAGATTTTTTTCTTATAATATAAATATATATCACATACACTAAGAATGAAAACATCAATCATCACAGACTGTATGAAATCTTACAATGTTTCTGGAGATTTCACACATATCTCAAATGACATGGAAAACATAATTAATTCTACCAATTCTATCAATTCTGCAAATTCTTCTAAATTATCAATTAATGTTGGTGGTTCAAAATTTTTGGAGCTGGACAAACTTAATTTATATGAATTTACAACTCATAAAATCTTAACACTTATAATTGGAAAAAGACAAGTTGGAAAAAGACAATTAATCAAAGATTTTATGGTTAAAATGAAAAATAATAATTTAGTTGATACATTTGTAATATTCACATGTGATAATTTTAAATTAAAATATAATGATATATGTGTATCAACAGACGAAATAACAAACATAAATAATAAAAACATAATTGAAAATTTACTTGATTATCAAAAGAAAAATCCAACAAATAAATTAATGATTATTTTTGATGATTCAATTTCAGATAAAATAATATTGTCATCCAATGCATTAAAAGAATTAATATTTAATGCTAGACATTATAATATTGGAATAATAATATCAATTCAATATCCTGTTCGTTTTTTACCTGAAATAAGAGCTAAAATGGATTTGATAATGGTTTATAAGGATGAAATAGTCTCAAATCAAAAAAGAATTTATGAATATTATTTTGGAATATTTCCAACATTTAGTTCATTTAACCAAGTAATAAAAAGTTTAAATTCATATGAATGTTTGGTTTGTGATAATTTAACAAATGAAAATTTATTTAATTGTAAAGTTAAATATTACAAATCTAATTATATTCCTCCAAATGAAATAAATAAAATAAAATTATTTGATGTAAACATTATTAAAAATGAAATAAATAAAATAAAATTATTTGATGTAAACATTATTAAAAAAGAAACAAAAAAAAACAGTGCGACAAATAAAAATAAGGTAAATATATTGATTAAAAAATTAGAAGAAAATAACATAAAAATAAAAATCATATTGAAAGAAAATGAAAAAATAACAAAAGAATTGACAGAATTAGTGGATAAATAAAAATATGTGAATAATAAAAATTAGAAAAAATATAATATTAAAATTTATTGTTTAATATTATATAGTATTAAATAAAAAAGTTCCAATGATAATGGAAGATGAGAAAAATATTTGTAAATCAATAAATAAAACAAAAAGAAATTTAAATTGTGTGATATTGGATATATCAAGAAAAAAAATTTCTAATTCAGTAGATTTTTTGGATTATTTGCGTCTTAATAAGATTGATTGTTCTCATAATAAAATAGAGTACTTGGATAATGTAATACCTGACACAGTATTTGACCTTAATTGTTCATATAATAAAATAACATCTCTTGACAATCTTCCTCCTCAACTTAAGGTATTAGATTGTTCGCATAATTTATTATCTAGATTAGATTATTTGCCTAGTGGAATATTAAAATTAGATTGTTCTCACAATAATATAATTCAATTAGATGATTTGCCGAATGGTATTGAATTTTTATTTTGTTTTAATAATAAAATTTTAAGCCTAAATAATTTACCCAGATGTTTAAAATACCTTTATTGTTATAATAATGTAAAGGATATTGAATTATTAAATTTACCAGAGACTATAGAAAAAATTTTAAATTAGCAATAAATATGTAAAAAATTGAAAATATGATATAATACAATACAATATAATATAATATAAATATGGAAAAAAAGAGTATATTAGGATTGACAAATAAAAAAGAAGAAAATTTTTCAGAATGGTATACAGAGCTGATAACAAAATCAGAATTAATTGAATATTCCGAAATTTCGGGCTGTTATGTTTTAAGACCATATTCCTATAAAATGTGGGAATTAATTCAAAGGCATTTAGATGAAAAATTTAATCAAGAAGAGATTGTTAATGCCTATTTTCCAATGTTTGTTAGTGAAAAAACACTTTCAAAAGAACAAGAACATTTAGAAGGATTTACACCTGAAGTAGCTTGGGTTACCCATTCAGGTGATACAAAATTAGATAAAAAATTAGCAATCAGGCCAACATCAGAAACAATTATATATCCATATTTTTCTAAATGGATAAGAACACATCGTGATTTACCAATAAAAATTAATCAATGGTGTAATATTGTTAGGTGGGAATTTAAGGATCCAACACCTTTTATTAGATCAAGAGAATTTTTGTGGCAAGAGGCTCATACAGCACATGAAACATCAGAAGAGGCATCAAATTTTGTCAATACAGCATTGGATATTTATTATGATACATATAAAGAATTATTAGGAATTCCAACAATTAAAGGGATAAAAACCAATGTAGAAAAATTTGCTGGTGCTGATTATACAACAACTGTTGAAGGATATATAAAAGAAACAGGAAAAGGAATACAAGGAGCAACATCACATAATTTAGGACAAAATTTTTCAAAAATGTTTGATATAGAATATATTGGTGCTGACAAAAATAAATATAATCCATATCAAACATCATTTGGATTTACAACAAGAAGTATAGGATTAATGATAATGACACATAGTGATAATAAAGGACTTGTTTTACCTCCTTCAATTGCTCCAATACAAATTGTTATTATACCAATATTTTCAAAAAAATATGATAGCAATATAATTACATCTTATTCTAAAAAAATTTATAATTTGTTAAAAAATAAATATAGAGTTAAATTTGATGATGATACAACAAATACAGCTGGTTTCAAATATAATTATTGGGAATTAAAAGGTGTACCATTGCGAATTGAAATAGGTGGAAAAGAAGTTGATACAAATTCACCTTGTTTATTTTGTAGAGATACATTTGAAAAATCAACAATACAATATTTGTCAGATGATGTGATGATGTTCCAAATAGACACTGAATTAAATAAAATTCATAACAGATTGTATAATAAAGCTAAAACAAATTTAGATACAAGTATAGTTGAATGTTTAACATTTGATGATTTTATTGTAAATATCAAACAAGGCAAAATGATTTTAACTCCATTTTGTGATAATTCTGAAATTGAAGAAAAAGTAAAAAATATATGTAAAGATACATATAATATCAATGGAATTAAAACATTGTGTAAACCTTATGAAATACATAAAGAAATTAAATTGGATGATATTAAATGTTTTTATTCTAATTTAGATGCTAAAACTTGGGTTTTATGGGGTAAAAGTTATTAAGACATTTGGTCTAAATTTTTTGTAATAAATGGATGTGTTAAAATTTCTTTAGCACTAATTCTTTTTTTAGGATTTTTATTTAAACATTTAAATATTAAATCATTAGCCAACATATTTTTTTTTATATTGATATTAATTTCTTGATTAAGAATATTAACAGCAGTGGTAGTATCAGTATCAGAACAAAATGGTAATTTACCATAATATACAAGATATAAAATTATTCCCAAAGACCAAATATCAGTTTCACATCCATAACCTTGTGAATTAATAATTTCAGGAGCAACATAATCTAAAGTTCCACAAGTATCAACTAATTTAGAGTTAGGAAGTAGAATATGTGCAAATCCAAAATCAGTTAAAACTAATCTATCAGATTGTTTATCACATAATATATTTTCGGGTTTAATATCTCTATGAACTATTCCTAATTCGTGTAAATATGCTAAACATTCAGCAATAGTTTTGGCTAATTTTTTTAATTCATAAACATCAAATGTGTTTCTATTTATTATATTGTTGAATAAATCACCATCTTCAATAAATTCTATAACAAAAAATATTTTATCTTGTGTTTCAAAAAATCCATCCATATGAATTATATTTGGATGAGACACTAATTTTAATATTGATATTTCATTTTTTAAATTAGTCTTGGAATTTTGATCTAAATTTTCTTTTGAAATTATTTTAACAGCAAATATTTTTTTATCTTCTATTCTTTCACATTTATAAACTGAACTAAATGCACCATCACCAATTTTTTCTCTCAACATATAAATTGATTCAAATGGTACTATGTGTGAAGCTTTTTGTAATTTTGATATCCATTCATTTCTAATTTGATTTGTTTCACATTCTAATAATCTTTTTTGATGAGGATGATGTTCTCCTGTACAAACATTTAATTCTACAATTGATAAAAAATTATCTTTAATTGGAGAAATAATAGAACCAGATAAAAATATTACACCTAATGGTTTAAGGTCTGATTTGAATTTGTAATAATATAAACAAGATCCATATAGTAAAAAATATCTTTTAATTTTCATATTTGTTTTTTTACATCTTTTCCACATATAACTTTCATATCTGTTAGTTAAAGAATCATAAGTAATTGGTAATATGTCAGTTTTTGATATTGATTGTTTTCTTTTATTTTCAGATTGTGGGTAGAAATTTATTTTACTTTTTAAATAAGAAATTACAATATTATTGGATTTAACCCATTTTTCAAATTCATTAAAATCTAAATATTCGTGATGATTTGTATCAAACTCATTAAAAGCATTAATACATATATAATTATTAGTCCATAATTCATAATTTGAATTTATATCAAAACCAATATTTTGATTATTAATATAATTTGTATCATTATCTGTTTGATTTGTATCATTATCTGTTTGATTTGTGTCATTATCTGTTTGATTTGTGTCAATATTAATTTTGTCATTATCTATTTGATTTACTTTAAAATTGATTTTATCAGTAGATTTGGTGTTAGTTTCAATATCATTATCTTTATCTTTTTGAGTGAATTTACACATGAAATCATGTGGAATAGAATTAATTATAATATTCATAAAATCTTTTTCAATCTTAAAATTATTATTGATATCAAATAATTTGAATAAAAAATTTGTTTGTTCTTCAATTGAATTAAAACATAATATTTCAAGACCAGTAATAAAATCTTCTAAATCAATATATCCATTAGATTTAGAGTCAAATGTTTTAAATAATCTTAAACCAATCAAACCATCAATATTAGTAAATGTGTTGAAAATATCTTCATCAATACCATTACTAATACCAATTTCATTTTGTTTAGATTTATCAGATAAATCCCTCCATATTTTTTTTACTACATCAATTTCTCCATCAGTAAATTTATTTGGTATAAGCTGAGTGTGTTTCATAAATCCTAAATTATTTAAAAAACAATTAGTTTTCATTATTCACGAAAAATTTATTATTTTTATAATAATATTATATATATTATTTTGTATTTAATTGAAATATTCATATTTGATTATATAATCAATTTTTTCTATTTAATTTAATTGTATCAATATATTTGGATTAATTATTATTTTTAATATTTCTAAATTTGCTGAATAATATTGTGAGTTTAATTTAATTTTTTTTAATTCATTAGGTAAAATTTGTATTGGATAATTATATTTATTTCCACAAATGTCTAATTCCTCAATCAATGAAGGTAAATTGTTTATTGATTGGTTAAAATTATTTCCAAATATTACACATATCAAAGAAGATGGTAAATAATCAACAGATTGATTAAAATCATTATCAAATTTTAGATATTCAAGTGTTGTTGGAAGATTTGACACATCTTGATTAAATTTATATCCAAATGTTATTTTTTCTATGCCTTGAAATAAATTATTTACTGGTTGATTAAAATGATTACCAAACATCAATTCTATTAGTTTTGAATTATCTGTATCATCATCTAAAATCATATTGTCAATAGATTGATTAAAATTATGTGCAAATTGTATAAATATAATGTTGGTTGGAATTTTATTTTTAATTTTATGATTAAAACTAAATCCAAAAATTATTCTTTTGTATCTTTTGAATAATTTGATATATTTATCATCTAACTCATCATTAAATGAATTTATAAATTTTATTTCATATTTTTCTAAATCTATCTTAAATTTGAATTTATTTATTTTCAAATCTTTGTCTGATTTTATAACTTCTGTTTTTTTAATTTTATATGAATTTGTGATTGTATTAGTTGTATTGGTTGTATTAGTTGAATTATTTTTGAAAAAAAAATTTCCCATTTACTTTAGTATTTTATAATAAAATTAAATATTTTATATCAAATTATTATATATAAACAATAAAATGATAGAACAATCAATATTTGTAATAATTATTTTGATTTGTTTAATTATAATTTATATATTCACAAATAACAATGAAACATTTGACACGAATCTTTTTTTTCAGCCAATTTCTAATATATTTTTAAGTGATAATTATTATAGTTATGAATTAAATAAACCTAATATGAAAACAAATACCAAATCGCTTGGAGAAATTACATTAAATTCATATTTATATTCTAAACCAATAGGTCAAAAAATTATTTGTTCCTCACATAAAAATAGAGCTGATTGTTGGGAAGACAATGTGAATAATTGTCAATGGGTTCATAAAATTGATGGAAATTCTTATTGTGATGTAGGACAAAATATATGGCCTTAATAATTTATATTTTAAAATTTTTATATAGTATATATATATATATATAAATATGGATAAGGTTTTTATAAGATACATTAATTTGGATAGAAGATTGGATAGAAATGATGACACAATAAAAAAATTTATTGATATTTTAGGTTTTAATCCATCAAATATTAAAAGATTTAGTGCAATTGATGGTTCTAATATTGTTGATGATTTAAGAAATAAAAATTATCTTGGAGATGAGATAATTAAAATTTTACATTCAGCAAATATGGATATTAAAACAGGAGAACTTGGATGTTTACTTTCTCATTATTTTCTTCTTAAAGAAATTATTAATGATACATCAATACCAGATAATTCAAACATATTTATATTTGAAGATGATTTTTTTATTGATAATTTAAATTTGGAAAAAAATGATTTAAATAAAATTTTTAATGAATTAAATTGTTCTAAATTAGATAATGATGGTTTATGGGATATGATATATTTTGGTGGAAGATTTAGAATCAATTTTTCTCCATCAAATCTAAATATGACAAATTTTTTTTCTCATTCATTTGATAATTTTTATTTAAGAATAAAAGGTCAAGGTATGGATTGGGACCGTACAACACATAATTATTTGATTAAAAAAAATAATATTCAAAAAATATTAAATTGTATTTTAAATCATTATTTAACCGAAGTAAAACCTATACAACAAATTGATAATTTATATAATTCATTTTCATCAAAGTTAAACATGTATGATTATTTTCCACATTTATTTTTTTCACCAATGAATTATTCTACTGATATACAAAATTCAAAAAAAACAATAAATACTTTGAAACTTGAATAATTTTTTTATTGTTTAATTTCATTTTGTTTTTTATCTGATATCACTATCTGTTCTATTTCTTTGAATAAATAAATTAAATTTTATATTATAATTAGGATATTCTGGATGTCTAGAATATACTTGACTCATATGAGCATCTATTGCTCCAATATTATGTACATTCTCATCATATAATATTTTAGCATATTCTCTACTTACAATATATGCTTCTGTTGTCTTGGATCCACAACTTACTAAATTATAATGTTCGCTGACAAAGGTTTTATCAATTGTGTTCTTCCATTCATTTAACCAAATAACTCCAAACTTTTTAGGAATTGGTAAAAATTTTAAAAATTCATTTGCTATTTGTTCTTTACCTTTTATAAAACAACAATCATCCTCAAAAATTATTGAATAATCATTATTTGTATCATCAATGATTTTTTTATAACATTCTAAATGACTTTGACAACAACCAATAACTCCTCTTAAAGTCTTTTCATTTAGGTGTTCAAAATTCCAATTATTGACATTCTTTTTAAATTCCTCATCATATAAATTTAATTCCATACCATCAACAGCTTCAACTAACTCAAAATTAACATTTGGTAAAAATGTTTTTACTTCTTGATTAAATTTTTCTAATCTATCTGGTCTTTTTTTAAGATTTATTAAATATCCTTTCATTTATTCTTATATATATATGTTATTAAAGTATTTTTTATTTGAATGAAAAAATTGAATAAACTTAATAAAATAATTAAGTGGATAATAATTTTAAATTTAATATGGAACTATTTTTATTATGTGAATTGGATGGAAATAAATTGATTTATGAAAGAAAAAAATATTCAATTAATGAAATATTAGAAAAAATAAATAATTCTATTGTATTAGTTTTTAATGACAATTATGATTATATTGATGAATTTGTGGATAGAAAAAAATATTACAGATATTTTACGAATGAGGAATTTAATATGGATAAAACTAATTATATAGTATGGTATTCAACAAATAATAATATTATTCAACAAGAAAATGAGATAATAGCTATTGAATTACTAATAAATTTACCACAAACAATGAAATATATTAAATTTAATGATAGTTTCAATTATACAATTGATGGACTTGCTGAAACAAATATTACTCATATAATTTTTGGAACAAAGTTTAATAATTCGATTGATAATTTACCTTTAAATTAAATTTGTTGTCTGATTATGTGAATTGGAGCATTCAAGATTTTAATAAACATGTTAGAAAAGAAATAATAAAAAAATCCCAAATTTTGGATAATCTTCCAACTGGTTTAGAAGTGTTGAAATATCCAGCAAATTATAATTTAATTTTAATTGAAAAAATACCACAAAATATTATTAGACTATTTATGTCAAATAAATTTAATAAGTCTGTTGATAAGTTGTTAAATCCAAATTTTGGAACATCTAAACCAGCTCCACCTACAAAATTAACTCATTTGGTATTTGGAAAAGAATTTAATCAATCAGTTAATTTTTTACCATCAACAATAACACATTTGTTTTTTGGCTCTAATTTTAATAAATCTGTAGATAGGCTTCCAAATTCACTTATTTATATTAGTTTTGGAACAAATTTTAGAACAAATTTTAATAATACAATAAAAAATTTATCATCAAAAATTAAAATACAATATAATTAGAACTTTAATTTAATCAAACATCAACAAATATTAAACAAAATATATTTATCAAATGTTAAAAAAATGATGCTCTTTAAAAAATATGTGTTTAAAATTTCAAAAGGTATAAATAAAGTAAAAAATAATGTAGTTTATTGTTAGAATAAAAAATTGAAAAATAAATTCTATATATTATCTTTAACAAATAATTAAAATGAAAATACCTTTTAATATATATGTGTTAAAATTAGTTCAAAATAAATACTATATTGGTAAAACTTGTAAAGATATAAATCAACGACTAATACAACACAGTAAAGGTCAAGGAGCCGAATGGACAAAATTATATAAACCTATTGGAATGATTGAATTTTTTCAAACAACAGATAAATTTCAAGAAGATTTGAGTACAAAAAAATATATGGAAAGGTATGGAATAGCAAATGTTAGAGGTGGTTCTTATACAAAAATAAATTTAGATGATTATCAATTGAGAGCATTAGAAATAGAATTTAAAACAGCAAATGAATTATGTTTTAAATGTGGTAAATTAGGACATTTTGCTTATGAATGTAAAAATTAAACAATCAATTTAAATAATTCTGGATTAGTATTTATTTTTTTTATCAGTAATAAATCATTGGCAAAATATTCATTTATAAATTTATCAATAAAGTTTTTGTTGGTGGTATATATTTTTTCATTATCATCAAATTTATTACTAATATTGATTTTTTTGGTAAAGAAATATTTTTATTAGAAATATTAAGTTTGTAAAGTAATTTTTGTATTTTATAATCTGTATCACCAATTCAATTCGATGCATTTGCTAAATATTGTTCCCAAGTAAATGACACATTTAATTCTTGTTTATTATTATGAGATTATTATTATTTGTACATAATAAGTTGTGTTCTGTTCCAGTAATATAATTATTGTAATATTGTGAAAAATATTTTTCGCAAGCTGTTCCACAAGTTTTTGTTGGATGTATGAATGGTATATTTTTTATTTATTTTCATTGAAAGTTCATGAGATATTTTTTTATATTGAGTGTTCCATTAAATATGTTTATAATGATTTTATTATATTGTTCATAATGAGCATTTCTTGTCAAATATTTAATTCTTCACTACTTTATTTATAAATCTTTATTGACTCTAAAAACATATTTTTCATGATTATGTATATTTCCATATTTTTGAATTATATCATCTAATTCAAAATTAAATTTTGACACAAGTTTAAATTGACTATAAATTGTTCCTAAAAAAATATTATCAATATTACATTCTTCATTGTCATAAATAAATTTATTTTTTTCTATTTCTATTTCCATATTCATATTATAATATTTTTTTACAAAATTTAACATTTCTGTAGTTTTATGTTGTATATTACTAAAAATTTGTTTTGAAAATAGATCAAATCTCAAACTGATAACTATTGAATTATCAGTTTGAGATTTTGAATTTTTTAAAAAATTTATTATTGAATATTGTCCATACCAATAATTTTTCCATCCTATCAATGGCATTTTACCTGAACTTACATATCCATTTAATAATATTTTGCTATCATCATCTATTATTATATATTTGATTAATTTGGATAATTTACCAAAATATTCAATTATTTTATCAGCATTTATTATAGTTTTATTATTATTTATATTTCTCCAACTTATATTATTTTGACGTATGTTCCAAGTATGAATATATATTTCTAATGATGTGTCAATTTCGTATAATTTTTGAACAAACAAATATAGTTCATCATCATTGAAAGAATTTCTTATATGACCTCTTATTATTAAATACATGTTATATATTATATATTATTTATTTAATTATTTTTTCATCTTTATATAAATTATTATCAAAATTTGATATTTCATATTAAATTACAATTTTTGAGTTAAAATCAATATTGTTTGGAGATAGTAATATTGATGAGTCAAAAATTAAATAAAAGTCATCCTCATATATTTCCTATTTTAAATTCTATTCTAAATAATGATATCAATGATTTCAAAACAAATTTTAATAATAATGGTTATTCATGTTTTATCATTATATTCAAAAATCATTGATTTCTAATTTTTCTTATTCAGTTTATTCACAATTAGATAATCAAACCATTAATTTTGCACACTTGAGTAATATTGTAGCACTAAAAAGTGGAGCTATGAAAGCAGAACAATTTTCATCTACTGATATGGTTGATATTTTTTAAATTTATATTAAACTTATTCTATTTATAGTTTGATAAAAATAATAAAATCATCAATATATTATTTGAGTATTGTATCGTTAATCTTTTACACCTAAAAGAGGACATTTATAATAGTGATTTATTAGTTATATAAACTATGTGATCAAATGAGTGTAAAAATTTAGTTATATTATGTTGTTCAACATGAATGAAGTTTTTTAAAGATATTTTCACTTTATTTCAAAACCTTATGATTAAACAAGTTTAACTTCATAATATTTTACATTATGAAACCCAAAGGGTGATGAATAATTCTTATCTTGGAAAAATCATTATAGAATGGAACTTTTTAAACTATTTATTTCTATTTATTACAAACTAATATTTTAAAGTAGGTTTAATTTATTTTAATAAAAATTGGCATTTTAAATGTCCTCTTTTAGGTAGAAATAAAAATCAAATATTATTTAATAAAATTATTAGAAATAAAAAAATTATAATAAATTATATAAAAGTAATACAAATTGTAGAATTTAAAATTTAAATTTCATATGTTATAATATTTTTGTAGTTGATTTTTTTCATGATATCAATTAATTTATTATGAATTGAATAAAATTTGTATAATAAATATATGTTATTAAATTCCAATGCTTTGATTTTTTTCTATCTCCATTAAATAATAATTTTTCATCTCCTCATAATCTCTTTCATAATCATTATAATAATTACCATAATGTTCAATTGCCATTAAATAATATTTTTTCATCAACTCATAATCCTTTTCAATATTTTTATAATGATCACCTAAATATTCCATTGCTTTGGTAAAACCTTTATCAATTGCCATTAAATAATATTTTTTCATCTTTACATAATCTTTTTCAATATCTTTGTAATAATCACCTAAATGACACATAGATACTTTATCTCCTTTTTCAATACCAAGCAAATAACATTTTTTCATCTCTTCATAATTTTTTTCAATATCTTTATAATAATCACCTAAATGACACATTGCTTCTTTATCATCTTTATCAAAAGCTGATAAATAATATTTTTTCATCTCATCATAATTTTTTTCAACATCTTTATAATAATCACCCATTGCAATTAGTGCATTGAAACAATTTTTTTCAACACCAAGATCACAATATTTTTTCATCATTATATAATCTTTTTCAATATCTTTATAATAAAAAGCCAAATTTGATATGCAATTTGTGCTACCATTGTCAATACCCATTAAATAATATTTTTTCATCATCTCATAATCTTTTTCAATAAATTGATAATAAAAACCCAAATTATGCATTGTTATAACATCTTGTTTATCATCAATAACTTTTGTATAATATTTTTTCATCTGTTCATAATCTTTATCAATTTTTAGATGATAATAACCCATATTATTCATTGCTGTATAATTATTTTTTTCAATAGCCATCAAATAATATTTTTTCATTTCTTCATAATCTTTTTCTATCATTTGATAATGATATCCCATTTTACACATTGCTTTATCATTTCCTTCTTCAATAGCCATCAAATAATATTTTTTCATTAAAACATAATCTTTTTCTATATTATTATAATATAGAGCTAAATTATAAGCAGCATCTTTTTCACCCTTTTCCAAAGCTTCCAAGTAGTTTGATTTTTCAACAGACATTTTAAATATATGTTTATATTGTTTGTATATATATATATATACATCATCCAAGCATTTTTTTTTTCAATTTTTTTTAATATATAAAAAATATATATTTTGAATTTGTTGTATTTAATTATAAATTATATACTCTAATTCTTTTTTCTATCACCAAATGTAAATAATATCATTGATTTTAATTCATCAGTCATTTCATTAATATATTTACTTGCTTCAATATTATTTTTTATGGCTTCCAAACATATTTCATTTGTTTGATTTTTAACAAATTGTAAAGCTAATCCATTTTGTTGAACTGCTAATTTACAAATTTCATCAATTTGATTTTTAACAAATTGTAAAGCCAACCCATTTTGTTGAACAGCTAATTTACAAATTTCTTCTGTTTGATGCCTAACATGTCTTAAAGCCTTTCCATGTTGTTGAACAGCAAATTTACAAATTTCTTCTGTTTGATCAGACATGCGTCTTAAACCATCTTGATCCAGTTGAAGTACTAATTTACGAATTTCATCTGTTGGTTTTTCAATATACCTTAAAAAATTCAAAATTTGACCTTGTAATCTTCTATCATATTTTTTATTTTTTATATATTGCTCAACTAATTTACAAATTTCATCTGTTTTTTTTATAACAAATTCTAAAGCTAATACATTTTCTTGTACTGCTAATTTACAAATTTCATCTGTTTTATTTTTAACAAATTGTAAAGCTAATCCATTTTGTTGTACTGCTAATTTACAAATTTCATCTGTTTGATTTTTAACAAATTGTAAAGCCAATCCATTTTGTTGAACAGCTAATTTACAAATTTCTTCTGTTTGATTTTCAACTGACTTTAAAGCCAATCCATTATATTGAATTGCCAATTTATTTTGTTGAAAATAATTATTATTTTTGTTTAATTCAAATATTTTATTTATTTTATCATTATACGAATAAATACATGTTTCATCACAATTTTGTTCAATAAATCCATTTTTTTGTTCTATAGTTTCAATGTTATTTGACATTTTATATGTTATTTATTAGTTGATTAAATATAAAAAAATTAAGTTCATTGTATTTTTTTTTTCAATTTTTTTTTAATATAAACATTTGATATATATAAATTATAATTGTTTTTTGTTAAATATTTGTTCTTTTTAATTTACCATTAAAAATCAGAAACTTATTCTATCACTGAATGTAAATAATATCATTGATTTTAATTCATCAGTCATTTCATTAATATATTTACTTGCTTCAATATTATTTTTAATGGCTTCCAAACATATTTCATTTGTTTGATTTTTAACATAAAATAAAAGCATCCCATTATGTTGAACGGCTAATTTACAAAGTTCGTCTGTTTGATTTATAACATGAACAAAAGCTCCTCCATTTTGTTGAATTGCTAATTTACAAATTTCATCTGTTTGATTTATAACATAATGTAAAGCCATTCCATCTTGTTGAATTGCTAATTTACAAATTTCATCTGTTTTGTTTTTAACTGAACATAAAGATCTTCCTTTTTGTTGAACGGCTAATTTACAAATTTCATCGGTTTGATTTTTTATAAATTGTAAAGCTCTGCCATTATTTTGAACTGCCAATTTACAAATTTCATCTGTTTTATTTTTCACAAATTCTAAAGCTTCTCCATTTTGTTGAACAGCTAATTTACAAATTTCATCTGTTTGATTTTTAACATGTTGTAAAGCCTCTCCATTTTGTTGAACTGCTAATTTACAAATTTCATCTGTTTGATTTTTAACAAATTCTAAAGCCAAACCATTATTTTGAATTGCTAATTTACAAATTTCATCTGTTTGATTTTTAACAAATTCTAAAGCCCAACTATTATCTTGAACAGCTAATTTACAAATTTCATCAGTTTGATTTATAACATAATATAAAGCCATTCCATCTTTTTGAACAGCTAATTTACAAATTTCATCTGTTTGATTTTTTACATATTCTAAAGCTTTGCAATTATTTTGAACAGCTAATTTACAAATTTCATCTGTTTGATTTTTTACATATTCTAAAGCTTTGCAATTATTTTGAACAGCTAATTTACAAATTTCATCTGTTTGATTTT
>Ga0172367_10003119_pt1 | contig 21977 bp, 17 predicted proteins | sample Lak10m_FD_114542 | JGI IMG/M metagenome (GOLD analysis project Ga0172367, IMG submission 114542) | Freshwater microbial communities from Kabuno Bay, South-Kivu, Congo - kab_022012_10m | ecosystem: Environmental > Aquatic > Freshwater > Lake | place: Democratic Republic of the Congo: South-Kivu... | reverse complement strand
TACTTATGGTTGACTACTTATGGTTGACTAACCAGTGCTGGCATTGACTTCAGCTCCCAGTTGACTTAGCAGGGAGGTTGCTGCTGATGATAAGCCATTAGTAGCCGTAATATCCATGCCAGTGTAGGGAAGGCTAGGGTGCCATACCTGTTGACAAATTCCCCTTTTCAGGTCCCAAAGCCGAATTTCGGAGTCTTGACTGGCGGTTATCAGTAACCTACCACCATCCTTCACCATGGCCAGCCAGATACCTTGACGATGACCCTGTAATTGATAGCAACATTGATTGGTCTGCACTAGCCAAACAGCTAGTTGACCGGCTTGACTCGTTATAACGAGAATCTGATCCCTGGCATCAATAGCAACGGCATGCAGCCAGTGATCGGTCGGGGCTAACCAAGTGCCCAGGCAAGTCTCCCTAGCCGTATCCCACCAGCGGACAGTGCCATCGTAGCTGGCACTTGCCAAACAGGTGCCGGTGGAATTCAGGGCAAGACTGTGGACCTGACGCTGGTGACCCCTAAATATCTCCTTGCCGCTGAAATGATCCAGGTCCCAGGCCCAAATGATGCCATCTCGACCACCGCTAAATAGTCCTGGAGGGTATGGCCCTGGCCGGTTAAACTGCAGCGCTGTTGGAGCGCTGGGGTGGCAGTCCATCTCCCCCAGCAGATAGCCGGTGGCCGCCGACCAAAGACTAATCACACCATCTGCCCTAGCTCCAGCTAACCACTCTCCATCGGAGCTAAAGTGAAGTAACGTCGCAGGGCTGGGCAAATGGCTACGGTGGAGCACTTGGCCATCCGCCACCTGACCAACTACAAGGGTTTGATCGTTGCCAGCACGGGCCCATACACCACCCGCATCGCTCACTGCCAGGGCCTTAGTACCGCCTTGAGTTGGGCTTGTCAAGATATCCGGGACCTGCCCAGTTGGATTAGCTTGAGTACTAGAGGTTGGCATTAGCCAACGACGTAGACCTCCATCCCGATGGCCCGTGAGCAGGTAATGTCTGTTGAAAGCCAAACTGGTCAAGGGGTAGGTGCGACTAACAAAGGACCGTTGTAGTTTTGCCGCGGTTACCTGCCAGACCTGCACACCCTGGTCACTGGCGCTGACTAAGGAGTCACCATTGGGGCTAAAATTTAACACCCAAGCAGGGGCAGATAGGGGTGATAGGGTGCGGGGAGCCCTGCCCTGAGCTAGGGGCCAAAGGGTAAGACTACCATCCTGGCGGCTAGCGGCTAGATAGTCTCCGCCAGAGCTCACAGCCAGGGTCAGTAAACCCTCGATATCCGTAGGTTGAACCCAGTGGGGTTGACCTGTTTCCACCGCCCAAAGTACCAGACCATAGTCGTCGTAACCAGCGGCAAAGGCCAATTCGGTTTGGCCGGATTGGAGGTTAGGGGGGAGAAAACCAGCGGCTCGGACCGAGGCGGTGGACCGGGGTTGAAAGTTTACCTGACATTCACCCCGAGAAACGGACCAGAGGCAGGTTGTTTGATCCTCACCGCTACTCAGCAGGCGATCGCCCCCAAGGTTAAAAACCAGTGTATGGATGGCCTCCTGGTGACCTTGCCAGTGGTTATGACAGCCTCCTGAGGCGAGGTCCCACAGGCAAATCACACCGGTTTGGTCAGCGGAGGCTAACCTCCCCCCCTGAGGGCTAAAGGCCAGGGCTGTTAACCGGGATTGATGATAGCTGAGACCATCCCCCGGGGATAGCAGGGGATGGGCCAGGGACCACAGCCAGATGCCGCCGCTTGCGGTACCCACCGCTAGCATCTCTGCCTCCGGACTCAGGGCTAGGGTCGTAATCGCGACGGGTGGTTCAGGGATTTCTAGCCGCTGGTATAACTGTCCGGTGGTGATGCTCCAGATCAACATCTGTCCCTGGGTATCCCCCACCACTAGCCAGTCCTGCTCAGGACTCACCACCGCCACCGGTGGTTCTTGGAGTGCCATCGCTAGGGCCGTATCCTGCAGGTGAGCATGGCTCAGGTTGGCACCCCGCAAATTGACCTGGGTTAAGTCTGCTTGCCAAAGGGCTAGCTGTGACAGGTCAATACGGCCCAGATCAATCCCTAACTGCCCCCAGAGATGCAGCAGGTTAGCCGGGCCATAGCCAGCGGTTGCCAGGGGGGAGTAGCGCACCGCCTGGAGTAGGCGATCACAGGCTACCCTCAAGTCAGCCTCCACCAATAGCCCCTGGCGCCACTGGCTAGCCAGGGGTTCTAGGAGGGTAGCTCGCTGTTGAGCCTGCACAGCAGCAAGGGCGGTAACCGTCACCAGGGGAAGACGGTGAAACCAATGGAGCTCACCCTGCTTGAGCTCACCCACCAGCACAGCTAACAACCGACTTAAGACCATGGACCGGACTAGGGGCGGCAGGTCCAATTGGGTGCTATCGGTGGTCGCCCTACCCCAGCAGAGGGATCGACCGATTAAGGACTGCACCACTACGGTGCCGGGATAGGGGATCATGACCTGGGCTAAGGTGGTCAGGGACAGAGGCGCCTGGGCCTGGGCCAGCCAGTACAACACCCCTAGTTCTGGCTCTGAGATACGCTCTAGCACCGTTGCCAAATTCTGCCGGACCAGATCGGGAAGAACCACGGTCGGCTCTGCTAAAAACTCGGGTAACTGGCCCTGGTAAACCTCCTGGATTAAGCGGGCCAGCCCCTGCAATACCAGAGGGCTGCTGCCATAGCGTTGGTGCAAAATCTGGTAGTCCTCAGGCTGGGCTACTACATTCCCTGACTTCTGTAGAAGAGTGGGTAAAGCCGCCGATGGCAAATCTGACAGACCGTAATCCCGCACCCGTGGACCAAGCCAAAGCGCTAAATCGGCGGGTTTTTCCTGACTGAGGCAAAGCCAGGTACTGCGGTGTTGAGCCGTGGCAGTGCGTTGTAATAGGAGTTGAGTGGCCTCAGTATGGGCGACATAGGTGCCCGCTAACTGACTGGGGATAAACAGCGACTCCAGGTGATCGATCACCAGCAGGCAACGACGCCGGGTCAGTTGGGCCATCAACCAGTCAATGGGGGCGGTATCCTGAGGCGGCGGGGACCCCGGGGGACAGAGCCAGGTGGTCAGGGCCGCCATCACCTGGGTATCGGTCACGCCATCGGGCAAATCCAGGTAGCCAACTCGGTCAAATTGATCCTGCAGGTGCAGGGCCAGGTGGAGGGCAAGGGTAGTTTTACCCTGTCCGGGGAGCCCCCAGATTAATAGCAAGCGGCCGTATTCCCCGGAGGGCCCTCCCTGCAACCACTCAGCCAGGATAGCCAGGTCCGCATCACGACCGTAGATCCCGGACGAATCAATCCAGGGTAGGTCTCGTACCGTCAAGGCCACTGGCGGTCCATCCGCGATCCTTCTAGCTCCATCCCAGCTGGGCTGCCCTTGACTGTCCCGGGCCCAGGTTTGCAGCACATTGCGGAGGTTGTGCTTGGTCACCTTCATCTCCTGACGGTGGGGATCCACCAATTCCGACAGCAGGCGCCAGAGTTTTGGCCCCACGTCTTTTTTAAGGTAGTCGTCCGAATAGCCTACCCCCAGGTTGGCCATGGCGCTGTAGGTCTGATTTTCCCAAGCACCCTTCAACACCAGGCGCTCCACATCCTTCAGGGGCCGGCCCTTTTGTTGCAGGGCGGCCTGGTTAATGAGTTGACTAATATCCTCAAAGTCCATGGCTAGCCGCTGAGGCGATGCCCCTGTTGCTGATTACCCAGGATCTTACTAGGAGTTTGTCCTTCTAGGGGGCAGTTGAGTAGAGGGGCTAGCATAATCAGCGCGGGTCCCCTTGGCATTGAGGGCATCCCCCAGGCGACTGAGGGCATGGACGTAGGCCGCCGTGCGGGGAGAAATCTGCTGCTGCTGAGCGATCGCCCAAATTCGCTCCGTTTCGCTCACCATCATGGTTTGCAAGCGATCGTTGACCTCCGCCAGAGACCAATACAGACCGCTACGGTTCTGTACCCACTCAAAGTAACTAACGGTAACCCCGCCGGCGTTGACTAAAATGTCAGGGAAAACCTGAATACCCCTGGCCTCTAAAATCTCATCGGCGGCGGAGGTGACTGGGCCATTGGCCACCTCGAAGATATAGCGGGCCTGCACAGTATGAGCATTGTCCTCAGTAATTTGGTTCTCCAGGGCGGCGGGAATTAAAATATCCACATCCAGATTTAGCAGGTCCCGATTGGTGAGGGTGATGTAGTTTTCCAGGATATTGCAGACACTGCCCTGGCAGTAGACTGCCTTGAGGCTGCGGCTAGCGGCCTTAAACGCCTGAATACTGGGTATGTCTAAACCCTGGGCCGCAAATATCCCCCCTTGGGAATCACTGACCGCCACCACACGGTAACCGGCATCAAAAAGCAATCGGGCAATGGTGCTGCCCGCATTGCCAAACCCCTGCACCGCCACCGTTGTCTCCTGGGGTTGGCGACCCAGGCGGGCCATAATCGCCTCAATCACGTAAAAAGCCCCGCTGCCGGTGGCGTTATCCCGCCCCTGGCTACCGCCCAGGCTGAGGGGTTTGCCAGTAATCACCGCCGGGCTCAGCCTGCGGGCGATGATGCTGTACTGATCCATCATCCAGCCCATGATCATGGCGTTGGTGTAGACATCGGGGGCGGGGATATCCACATCGGGGCCAAGGAAGTCGGCGATCGCATCAATATACCCCCGACTCAACCGCTCCAACTCAAACTTTGATAATTCCTTAGGGTTAACCGTAATTCCCCCCTTGGCTCCCCCCAGGGGTAGGTTCAGGGCGGCACACTTGAAGGTCATCCAAAAGGCCAGAGATTGCACCTCATCCAGGTTAACCCCCGGGTGAAAGCGAATCCCCCCCTTGGTGGGCCCTCGGGTATCGTCGTAACGCACCCGATACCCCTGGAACACCCGCAGAGAACCATCATCCATACGCACCGGAATGGATACCGTTAGACTGGCCTTCGGGTACCTCAGTCGCTCGGCGGCATCCTCCGAAATATCCACATACTGAAGGGCGCGCTCAAGGCGACGATTGGCATCGGCAAGGGTGGAGCTGGGCATAGGGGTAAAGGAGGATAAAAGAGACTAAGCACCTCCCCGGAAACCAGGAGGGATAAAAACCCCACAGCAGAGGACCTCCCCAGCCACTCCTGGGATGATCAGTCCCCGCCGATACTGATGGGGGTACCGACGATATCCGTCTGGGTCAGGTTAACCCCCACCAGGGAGGTACCGGTAATTTCCGCAAAGTAAATCCGGGCCCGGGTGAGATTCGCGTGATCCAGGTTAGCGTAGTCCAACACCGTGTTGGTTAAAAAGGCGGCGGTTAGGTCGGCCCCCCGCAGATCAGCCCCGGTCAAATCCGCCCCTTCCAGGTTGGCTTCGATGAGCATGGCCCCCTGCAAATTGGCCCCCCGCAGGTCGGCCCCGATTAAGTGGGCATGGCTCAGATCGGCCCCCTGCAGGTCACAGCCTTGGCAGAGGTTGGTTTCCAATAGTTGCTGGAGCTGTGCGGGGTTCTCCGCTCGAACCGGTGTCCCTAACATCAGGGGCAGGGTCACCAGGGCCGCCGCCAGTGTTGACAGTTTCATGGCTATCCTCCTTGCGATCAGCCTGCCCTCCTGGTAATGCCAGGTGGGCTGAGAAGACAAGCAACCCGAACTAGCCGTGGTCAAATTTAGGGGTCTTTTCCTAGCCGGTCGGCCTCAGTACTTGCCTCACCGTCAGGAAAAAGATCTCGATCGCTACAGACCTATGGTAAACCCCAGGCCTGAGCTTGATCAATCAGCTATGATCGCTATGCCTTCATCCTGCCATACCGCCCCGCCCCTGTCAGGTGGGAAAGCCGTACTGTAACGAAACTAAGTGATTAGCCGGCACTAACAGCTAGGGCCACCCCCGGAGCATCCAGGTTAAATCGCCCCGGCCACCACGGGCTGAGGGTCTGGGGAGGGAGGGATGGGAGCAGTGAGGGCCTCCTCCAGGGGCGCACATCCCAGCTGTTCCTCCAGGATATCCATCACCTCCCGACCAAAGTCATTGGGGTTGCGCTGCCAGGCCCTGAGACACACCTCACCAAAGAAGGCTCCCAGGGGTTCGGGGTTCCACAACAATTTTTTTGACACCCAGGGTAGATGGATATCCAGGGGATTGTAGTCGGGTTTGAGCAGCTTCTGGTCAAAGGCATACTGCTCCAGATGGGTGTGGGGCTGGAGACCAATGAAAAAGATGGCGGGTTCCACCTTGTCACGGCCAAAGATCTCCTCCAGGGCCCGGTGGTAGGCGAGGGTCTGGCGGATGGTCTCCGGCCGCTCGTCAATCACGTTAAAGGAGTAGTTCACGGAGACCAGGTCATTAAACCCCGCCGCCTTCAGGTCTCGACAGTTTTGCAGGACGGTGCGGAGGTTATAGCCCATCCGCATTTTTCGCACCAGCTCCTGAGATCCACTGGTAATGCCGATTTCAAAGTAGTTCATGCCGGTGGCCACCATCAGCCGACACAGCTCAGGGGTAAGGTTATCGGCCCGAATATAGGCGGCCCAGTGGATGTCGGTCATGCCGGCGGCCAGGATCTTGCGGAGCAATTCCTCAGCGTCAGCCATGAAGCGGCGGGCAGGGATGAATTGGGCGTCGGTAAACCAGAAGTTACGGACGCCGCGATCATAAAGCTGTTGCATTTCCGCCACCACTTCATCCGCGGGATTGATCCGCACTTGTTTACCCTCCACCACGGTGTAAACGCAGTAGCAGCAGTTATGGGGGCAGCCCCGCTTGGTTTGGACACCAATGTAGAAGTCCTGATCCTGCAGGTAGTAGTCAAACTCGGGCCAAATGCCCTCGATGTAGCCGTAATCGCAGGCGGTTTTTTCCAAGGGGGAAGGCTCTTCGTGGATGAGGCGATCGCGGGGTTGGGTTTGGCCCACCACGTAGCAGCGTTGATCGCTAAAGTCCTGCCGGCGCAGCAACCGCTCCAACAGGGTTTCCCCTTCACCGACGGAAATGATCGTACCCTCTGGCAGGCGACTATTGAGTTGTTCGTAGAATACACTCACGGCCCCGCCCCCCACCACCAGGGTGGCCTGGGGTTGGTGGCGCCGAGCCCGGTTCCAGCCCCGCTTAATCAAACCCTGGTTACGCCAGAGCTCCGCCAGGTAGGTGCTGGCCATGCGTAGGCCGCCAAAGGCTCCCCGTAGCTTGAGTAGGGGGTTGCGGGCATAGAAAAACTCAAAGGCATTTTGGAGGGGGTTACCGCCTCGGCCCCCAACCGGGGCAAAGATTTGAATATCCCGCCAGGAAAACACCAGCAGGGTGGGACGGAACTCATCAATGCAGCGATCCAAGGCGCCACCGTAGTCGAGGGGCGGTACCGCACCCAGATCAAAGATCCGCTGCTCTACCTGGGGAAAGCATTTATGCACATGATCCGCCAGGTAGACCACACCGATGGGGAAAATCGGATTACAGGGTAGGCGAACGTAAAGAATACGATCGCCAGACAGGGTCTGGGGCATCGGTAAGGTCATCGTCAATTTCCCATATCACCGGGTCAAGCCAGGGAAGTTTACCCTCCCCAGGACGTTGTATATCTTTACAATAACACTGCTTTCCCCAGGGGATGGCTGCCTTTCCTGGCCTTGGGGAGGATAAGATAGGGGCGCCCCTGCCCTCCTACCCCATGATGACTCCCCAAACCCTGGCTCTGGACTTTGATGGCGTCGTCTGTGATGGCCTGTTGGAGTACTTTGCTACCGCCTGGCGAGCCTACGGTGAGATCTTTGGCCCACCAGAGGGCCCGACTCCCCCCCAACTGGCCGATCGCTTCTATCCCCTCCGCCCCGTGGTGGAGTCGGGCTGGGAAATGCCCCTGCTGATCCACGGCCTGCAGAGGGGGCTAGCGGATCAGGACCTATTAGACCACTGGCCCACCCTGGTGCCCCAGTTACTCACCGAAACCGACCTCAACCCCGCCCAACTAGGGGCAGCGGTGGATGGGGTGCGGGATCGGTGGATCCAGACCCACCTAGCCGACTGGCTCAGTTTGCATCGCTTCTACCCGGGGGTATTGCTCCGGATAGAAACGGCGGCGGCCGCAGGGGTAGAGGTTGTGATCATTTCCACCAAGGAGGGGCGGTTTATTCAGCAGCTGCTGGGGCAGCAGGGGATGGACCTGGGCCCTGGTCAAATCTTCGGTAAGGAGATCAAGCAACCCAAGTACGAAACCCTGCGCCAACTGAGGCGCCAGGGGCGATCCTCGATCTGGTTTGTGGAGGACCGTCTACCGGCCCTGACCGCGGTTCAGCAGCAGTCGGACCTCCAGGAGGTGCAATTGTTCCTGGCGGAGTGGGGCTATAACACGGTGGCGGATCGGCACCAGGCTTGCCAGACCAGGGGAGTGCAGAGCCTGAAGCTGGAGCAATTTATTGCCCCCTTTAGCGCCTGGACAGGGTCTTAGGGTGGTTAGCCTACTCTGGCTCTATGTTCTGGGGTTGCATGGGGTGCTGTTGTGGCGCTGGGGCAGGAGTGATCGGGGGCAACGACTCTGGCGTCGCCTGGGTTGGGCCAGATCGGCCCCACCGGAGGAGCTGACGGAGGCCTATTACGGCAGGGTAGGGCGCCACGCCCTTAGCCTAGGACAGGTCCCTACCCGGCCCCTGGTGCTGATTGGTGATAGCATTACCCAGAGATTGGAGGCCCAACGTCTGGATCCCAATGCTGTCAATTATGGTATCAACGGTGATACCACCTTGGGGGTACGGCAACGGCTATTCCTCTATAGCCCGGTATTGAAGCAGGCCAGGGCGGTGGTCCTGGCTATAGGTATCAATGATCTGCGGTTCCGTTCCAATCAGGAGTTATTGGCCAATTACTGGGCGATCCTGGCTACCCTACCGCCGGTACCGGTGTTAGTCTCCGGTCTTTTACCAGTAGAGGAAGGGGCCATGGGCAGAGTTTACTGTCTGCGGGGCTATAACCAACGGATCCAGGCCGTTAACCAGGCCCTGAAACAGGAACTAGCGGGCCAGGCTGGACGGCGCTTTGTTGACCATAGCGCCAGCCTGGACAGGGACGGTGACGGCCAGCTGGACCGCCAATTCCACTGTGGTGATGGGCTCCACCTCAATGCCAGGGGCTACGATCGCTGGACCCAAAACCTGCGTCAGCACCTTGACGAGCTACTGGCCACGGTTGACCTCTAGGGGAGGCATGCGGCCCTGCCGCACCAGGGCCTGGTAGACCGCAACGGCAATATCAGCCCGGCTAGCGGCCTGGTTGGGCTTCAGGAGGGCCTGATCAGGAACATTGACCACCAGTTGGAGTTGACTGGCCCGGGCAACGGCAGCCTGGGCATAGGAGGGAATTTGATCCCGGTCGCGAAACCGCTGCAAGCATCCCAGGTCAATGGGTTGGCCCCTGAGCCAGTCTAGACCATGGACCAGAGCCACCCACATCTGTACCCGCAGGACAGCGCCCTCCGCCCCAAAGGACTGGTCAGGAAAGCCAGAAAGGAATTCCCCTCGATAGGCGGTTTGAATAGCGGCGGCGGCCCAGTGGGTGGGGGGCACATCGGTAAAGCTGAGGGCGGGACGGCGGGGGCTAGGACTAAAGGCACTGGCAATTAGGGCGGCAAATTGGGCCCGAGTCATGGCTCGATCGGGATAAAACCGACCATCGCTCTCGCCCCGCACCAGGTTCGCATTCAGCAGTGCCTGGATGGCATCCTGGGCCCAATGGTTTTGAATATCGGCGAAGGATCCTTGCACCGCAGGACTGAGGGTCACCACTGGGGTGCTGAGGCGGGGGGCCTGGCCCAGGGCGACCAAACCCTGGTAGATTACTACCGCCACTTCCCCCCGGGTAATTGGTTCCTGGGGCCGTAGTTGGGCGGGGTCAGGATAGTTGATCACCAGGCCAGCCTGACTAGCGATCGCCAGGGCATTAACGGCATAACTGGGGATCTGGGCCCGATCCTGGTAGACAGCCAACCCACTGGCCGGCGCCGCCGGTAACCTGAGGCCGGTGGCCACCGCCGATGTCGCCTGCACCCGGGTCATGGGTTGCTGGGGGCGATAGGTTTGGTCTGGATACCCGCCGATAAAGCCTCGTCGCTGGGCCCGATCAATGGCGGTGTAGGCCCAAAAGTTAGCCGCCACATCCACAAAGGTAACCGGCCCTCGTATCCCCGGCAGGTCTTCGTAGGCGCTGGCCACCAGGGTGGCGAATTGAGCTCGGGTAATGCCTGCATCGGGACGATAGGTGCCATCCTCAAACCCCTTCACTAAATTCCGAGCCGCCAGGGCCGCCACGTAGGCCGCCGTCCAATGGCCGGTCAGGTCCGGGAAGCGGCTGCTGGGGGCCGCCACCGGGGTTGGGGGCAGTGGCGGTGGGGCTGTTGCCACTGCCCCAGGGGCCACCGTTTTAGTTTCCAGCCCCGGTTGATCCAGCAAGGGGGAGGGCACCGCCGCCGGGTCGGGGCGTTGGCTGGCGGCCAGGGTGATATTTCCCTGAAGGGTTTGGGGAATCAGGTCATTGCCCACCGCCACCAGACTCAGGCTAGTATCATTGCGCAGATCTAACTGGCCGTTATAGCGAAGAATATTTTCCCCCGGGTCTGCCGGTTGGCCTAGATCGGGCCGGGCCTGGTCGCTAATCCACAGCCCCACCTGCTGGTTTTGGGTGAGGCGATTCTGGCGCAGCACCGGGCTTCCCTGGCCCGCCAACCGCAGTCCGGTCTGGTTACCGGAACATTGATTGCCCCGCAGCAAGGGGGCCGCCGTTCCCTGCAACTCCAGGCCCAGGCTGCAACGCTGCAGAATGCAGTTTCGCACCTCCCCCTTCGCTTGATCGATCATCCGGATACCGCTGCCGGCGGCCCCTTCAACCCGGAGATTGATCAGTAGGGGATGGGCCTCCCCCATCACCTGTAGCCCCGCTCCGCCGCACTGGCGGAAACGACAGGCCCGAATCATGCCATCCCCCCCTAACATCACCAGGCCAATCCCCTGGGGATTTTGCACCGTTACCCCGCGTAATTCCCCTCCCCCGGTGACTACTAGGGTGGCGCTGAGTCCCGCTTGACCAGAGACCGGCCCAGAGCCGGTGATGATCACTCCCTCCCCCTGGCTAGATTCCTGGCCCAGTACCACCACCCCGGCCTCCAGCACCAGAGGAAACCGTTCCCCACTGGCGCTACTGTAGGTGCCCGGAGCCAGTTTGATCAGCCCCTTGCCCTGGGCCGCCACTAGCGCTGCTGTCAGGGTTTTAAAGGGCAAATGGGGCCGACCTGAGGGCTGATCAACGCCGCGACTAGGGTCTACCTCCAGGGTTGTGGAAACAGTTTGTGCCATAGCCCATACCACCCAACCGGTCAATATTAGCGAATTTTGCCTGGGTGCTTGGGGGGTTAGGTCTGAGTAGTGGAGGGCAAGGGGAAAAGACGGCTTAGCGATCGCAGCCCTTGATCCCGATCTACCCACCTCAGCACAATCGCCGAACCTGCAAAGCAGCATAAAAACTCGAATTAGTGAAGGGAAACTTAGGGCTAACGTTAATCATCTAAGCTGATGCCACTAGATCCGCGATCGCCAGTTTGGGCGGCCTTGACTACTCACCCTCTCAGATCCCCTAGAGCTATCAGTGGTTTCAGTCTTCTGGAGACCCTGGTGGTGATGGTTATGATCATGATTCTAGGGGGAATAGCCACCCCAGGTTTCCTCAGGTTCCAGGACCAGCGTCGAGTCAACCAAGCCCAATACCTGGTTTACCAAGCCCTGAGATCGACCCAACGGCAGGCCATGGAAAAACGGCAACAACACCAGTTTAGTCTGCGGGATCGACAGGGGCAATTGGAATGGGCCAATCACCCTAGCTCTGTAGACCCTACCCGGGTGACGCTGTGGCAACCCCTGACCTCAGGGGTAACCCTGGCCAGGGAAGATAACACCCTGAGCAACTCAAAGGGAATTTACTATGTTCGCTTTGACTTTCGTGGCGATGTTAAATCTAGACTGGGCACCATTACCCTGGTGGGGTCGGGGGGGAGACTCAGCCACCGCTGCGTGATTGTTTCTACCCTGATCGGCGCCCTGCGCCAGGGAGAGGGCCACAACAAAGCAAATGGAGACCGCTACTGCTACTGAGGACTGCTAACTCTAATCCACCAATTCCCACCAGCCAAAGCCGGGACCGATGAACCGAAAGGTCACCCAAAAAGCAATGAGTAGAATAATCGCCGCCCAGGTACCCCGGGTGGTCCAGCGCATAAACTGTTGGGACTGTTGCTTGGTCAGGGGTAACCAGGGTAGAACCGGCTCCTCCTGACCATAGTCGTCGCCTAAAGCTTGCCGACGGCGCTTTGACTCACCCATAATCCTTGGTCACTCCTTAGCTCATCTCCTAGTTTATCTAAACCCCGCCTCCCTGGAAACCTGGGCTGTTCCCTGGGGGAATGTTGGCATGTCATGAAAAAGGTGATCGGGAGGTTCAGAACGATCTACGCTAGGTGAGATGTTGGTTTGCCGGAACCCCAGTCCTATGCCCCGCCTCAATTTAGCCAGTCGCGTTAGCCACGTTACCCCCTCCCTTACCCTGGCCATTGCCGCTAGGGCTAAGGCCATGAAAGCCGATGGTTTACCGGTGTGCAGCTTCAGCGCCGGGGAGCCGGATTTTGATACCCCCGATCACATTAAGGCGGCGGCTAAGACAGCCCTAGATCAGGGTAAGACTCGCTACGGTCCCGCCGCTGGCGAGCCGGCCCTGCGGCAGGCGATCGCCCATAAACTGCAACAGGAGAACGGCCTCTGCTACGGCCCCGAGAACGTGATTGTCACCAACGGTGGTAAACACTCCCTCTATGGGCTAATCATGGCCTTGATTGAGGCGGGGGATGAGGTGATTATTCCCACCCCCTACTGGGTGAGCTATCCAGAAATGGTAAAACTAGCTGGGGGAACCCCGGTCCTGGTGCCCACCACCCCTGCCCAGAACTACCGGATCACCCCCGATCAGCTGCGCCAGGCCATCACCCCGAAAACCAAGCTGTTTATCCTTAACTCCCCCTCCAACCCCACCGGCATGGTCTACTCCCCCGAGGAAATCCGGGCTCTGGCCGAGGTGGTGGTTGAGGCCGATATCTGGGTGGTCTCTGACGAAATTTATGAAAAGATTCTCTACGATGGCGCCACCCACCTCAGCATTGGTGCGGTCTCCGACGCTGCCTTTGAACGCACCATTATCAGTAACGGGTTTGCCAAGGGCTACTCGATGACCGGTTGGCGGGTAGGCTACCTGGCCGGGCCTCAGCCCTTAATTGAGGCGGTCAGCACCATTCAGGGCCATAGCACCTCCAACGTCTGTACCTTTGCCCAGTACGGGGCGATCGCTGCCCTGCAGGGCCCCCAGGACTGCATGGCGATCATGGGTCGTGCCTTTGCTGAACGCCGTCAGGTGATGCTGGAGCGTTGCCGCCAAATCCCTGGTTTCAGTTGTGGTCAACCGGAGGGTGCATTCTACCTCTATATCGGCATCCAGCCCTTAGCCATGGACTCCCTCGGGTTTTGTACCCAGCTATTGGATGAGAAGTATGTGGCGGCGATCCCTGGTATCGCCTTTGGCACCGAAGGCACCATTCGTCTATCCTACGCCACCTCCATGGAGGTGATCCTGGAGGGCATGGACCGCCTGGAGGCCTTTGTTAGGGCTCGGCTGGGCTAAATCGGCGGTTTGTCTAGATTGGCCGGTCCGATGGTGTAGGTCACCGAAAGGGGGCTTTCTACCCGGTGGGAGGCCTGACGAATCTCCAAGCCCACGATTAACCCATCATCGTCGTAGTCAAGGATGAGGTTTGGAGAAATCCGGGCGGTTTCCCCCACCTCGCGATTATTGAAGGCGATTTGCAGGATATCGCGGTCAGGATCGTAGGTAATTTGCATAGGGTAGGTGACCCAATAAGGATTAGGCGGGAGGTGAATCCGATTATGCAATTAGAAACAGTCAGTTAACAAATCATCCCAGAGCTGGCGATAGCTATGGACCAGGTCCAGCTTTAGTCTCTCAGCACCAGATACGGAGTACCGTCAACATCATAGATCCTCCTGTACGCTTCATGGGTGCCCGGAATAGAAGGGGCTTGAAAGGCCACCCTTTCCGACAGAAATAGCCACCTCAGCTAGTCGAGGGGTATGGACCTTCAACCCTGGAATCCTGACCTGGGGGAGACGGCAGGGCTTCCACCAAACCCATAGTAAAGGCGATATCAGGCAGATCCCTAGCCAGGTATTGCCCCGGCTCAAAGACCCCTTCGGCGGTGAGACATAGCTGACGTAGTTCCACGAGCTGGTGACCCAGAAACATGGACCGAGATAGGCGACGTTCTAAGGGCATGGCAACTCCTAGAATGGGATATCTTCCAGGATAAAGGGTGGCATCAAGGATATCGGTTATTTATTCATCCAGTTGCCAGAGCTGCCGGTTATAGTTTTCATCCAGCACCCGTTTAGGTCGGAGGATAACTATCACCTGACCGAAAATTGGGGTGGTGATGGGGGTAGGGCTCCAGATCAGTTGGAGTTGGTCAGCTTCCGCCACTAAGAAGTAGCTATCATCACTCCATTGGCGTTCCGATCTGTCCACCACCACTAACACGGGTTCATCCTTAGCTTCATTGGGGTAGTTGGGTAATTGGTGAGTTTGGGTGAGCAGGCCCACCGGGTCTTCCGCCCTAAAGATCACCTGCCAACCGGGTACCGCCAGCCATGCGCCTACCCCGGAGAAGCTCACCAGGCCAAAGGGCTCCTCGGGTAGGGCCAGGGGTACGGCCTGGAGGTCCTCCACCGTCAGGGGCATCTTACCGGCCACCGGAATTACCCGGGGTAGCTCGCCATCGCTTTCCAGTCGGTAAAGGGGTAGTAGCGGGGTGGGTTGGGGCTTAACGACGGTAAAGTCCGTCAGGAGCTTCTCAACCTCTTGACGAGCACTGGGGCTGTCGGCAAAGCGTAACCCCTGGGCAATTAGGCGAGACCGATCCTGGAGATCCGCCTTTTGGCGGGCCAGGTTCCAGTAATGAAAGGCAATCGCATCCCCTGGTGAATCCCCAAAGGCCGGTTGGTTTTGGCGACGATAGGCATACTCTTTTATGGGTTTCACCAGTTCCCGCACCTGATCAACATCCAACCCGTGGCGCAGGACAAATTCGGCGGTACTAGCTCGATCAGCCTGGGAGAGCAGGCGCAGCTCGTAGAGACAATCACTGCCTCGTTGGTTAAAATGGGCCTGGGTGGTGGTTGCTACCCCACCCTTCAGCAGGGATTGGTAAACCTGCTCCGCCACCATAATTTGGTTTTGGTGGATGGGTTCAAAGCCCGTTTCTTCAAAGATTTGTTGAGGGTTGAGCCCCGATCGGTGTAAGGCTTGACAACCCTGGGCCCAGTCTACCCAGGTGCCCTGTTTCCGGCGCAGTTGGAGGAGAATGTCCTCGACTGCGGTTGGGTCCAGGTCATCGGAACCGGAGGAGCTGGGAAGTGTCATTGCCATTGCCTAGGAAAACATAGATTCTGTTTGACTTTAGCGCGGATAGTCGCTCTCCAGACCATCCCTAAGGAAAAAAATGGGGTTGACGCGATCGCCCCCCTTGCGAGACTATTATTAATGCGTCGATAACCCGGTTGGGGCTATAGCTCAGTTGGTAGAGCACTTGAATGGCATTCAAGGGGTCAGCGGTTCGAATCCGCTTAGCTCCATTTTTCGATCAATGGATCAGGGAAAGGATAACCTGGGTCAGGAAGGCTGATACCGCCTAGTTGAAGTGGATTTACTCAATTATCATTAAAGGCTCAGTGGATCACAAACCCTACTGTGATGTCTGATCCCTGTAACGGAACTGTTTAGCCTTACTTTTGTTCTGGGTGCTCCAGTTCCGGGCGATGTCCCCCTAGCTGATTGAGCCGCCGGATGAACTGATGCAAACGGCCAAAGGAGCGATGGTTAAAGTCCATCACCAGGCGGGGTAGGGCTACGGTTTCGTCATTACGCTCCTCCGGTAGGCTAGCGGTTTTAGCGATGGCACCGCGATCCAGCATGTCGGCGAATTCGTCATTGAGGGTGGCTACAGCGTTGTCGGATAGGTCCCCCTTGAGGCGAATCACCAGGCGATCGCCAACGTAGCGGCAGGAATGGTAAACCCGGTAGAAATCGCTAATTACCTGGCAAGCCTCCGCAACGGTGTCCGTGATGGTATACAGGCTGGGATCATCCGGGCTAATTAAACCCCGGCTGAGCAGATGGATGCGAATATAGGTATCCCAGCCCTGCCAATAGGTACCCCCGGCATGATCCACCAGAACGATCGGCATCGGGTCAGCCTTGCCAGTTTGGATCAGGGTGAGGGATTCAAAGGCCTCGTCCTGGGTGCCAAAGCCGCCAGGGAATAGGGCCAGGGCATCACTTTCCCGTAGGAAGAAGAGCTTACGGGTGAAGAAGTATTTGAAGTTGATTAACTTGGCATTGCCCGCCATTACCGGGTTAGCCCCCTGTTCAAAGGGCAGTTGAATATTGAGGCCAAAGGATTGGTCATGACCGGCTCCCAGATTGCCCGCCTCCATAATGCCGCCCCCGGCCCCGGTCATGACCATAAAACCAGCCTGGGTAATTGCTTGGGCAAACTGCTTAGCCAGCTCATAGTCGGGATGGTCAGCCGCTATGCGGGCAGAACCAAAAATTGTAATTTTACGGATATGGCGGTAAGGATAGAAGGTTTGGAATCCCTGTTCCATGTCTAGTAGGGCATGGTTGAGAATCTTCCAATCGAGGCGATCAGCCTCCCGTTCCATCATCCGCAAAATAGTCTCTAATACCTGGCGGATCAGCTTGCCGTGCTCCATCGAGGGGAGATGCTCAAGCAGGGCAATCAGATCAGCCTGAATGTGGGCTGGCAAGTTAGACAGATGGGATACCATAAATGCTTTCAGTGGCAACATTCTATTCTATCTAGAATGAGCGGGTCCTTTGTAATCTACCCCTATGGCTTTGCCTGGAACACCTTGCATTTATCAAAGTTAAGCCTGAATAGGCGCTCTGACTTGCCTCCGCCCCTGACAAGCGGCTACGACTCTATCTTTGCCTTTCTGGTGGATCCTGGCATAAATCTACCTGCTTCTGCTGGCTTCTGAGTGCTCAGGTCTGACTCCCCTGGCAGCATTGCTGAACTTATGCTGCCGGGTATCAGTCTATTGGGTTAGGGCCCGGATAAAGCTCTGCAACTCGGATAAAAAGCCACCCCGTCGAGGGCGCTCGGCCTCTGACCCGTCCCCCAGCCTGGCGGTATCCGCCATTAGCACCCGATCAATGGCCTCACCCCCAGGCCGCTGGGGAAACTCCGCTGCCAGTTGATAGCTGCCCTCTCGGGTTGCTTGCCAGAGTTGCCAGGGGGCGGGGTAGGCCCGCATCAGCACAGCGGCCTCCAGGGAGCGCAGGTAATAAACTGGCTCCAGGGTACTGAGAAACCGTTCCCGTAGTTGCCGACCGGCATAGCCAATGCCGATGGTGGCCACATCCTCCAGTTTGGGGTTGAGCATGACGATGGAGCGATCGCTCGCCAGATTGCAGATCTCCTCCACCTGACTCACCTCAACCGCAGAGGGTTCCACAAAGACATAGACCTGGTCTGCCTCCTCCACCTGACCCCCTAACTCGTCCACACCCCGGATGACAAACTCTGGGTTACTCCAATCCCGCCGGGCCAGGGCGGCAGCGCCGGCGTCGGGGAAGTAGACCTTAAAGATTAACCCCAGCTCCTGCAGGACCGGATAAAATTGCTGTGCTACCAGCATGCCTTTCAATTCTGAATCCACCAGCTCTACGGTCATGCGGCCGACTCCGGCGGTAATGGCGGCGCTAACGGCAACCTGGGCCTGGTGAATGGCTTCTTCTAGAGTGGTGGGTAGGGCGGTCATGGAGATTGTCCAAAGGTCACAAAACAAAAGGTTAGGTCTGGCAGAGGGCCAGGGGCTCCAGGCAACGCTGCAGCACCTGTCGCAGCACCAGGGCCGTCCAGTCAATGTCCTGGGAGGTAGTATGGCGCCCCAGGGTGAGGCGAATGCCGCACTTGGCCAGGCGATCGTCATAACCCATCGCCTGCAAAATTGGGCTGGGGCTGAGCACACCGCTCCGGCAAGCAGCCCCGGCACTAATGCCGATGCCGGCCAGATTCATTTGTCGCACCAGGGTTTTACCGTTCACCCGATCGCCGTCGGCGGTGGTGAGACAGAAACTGACATGGTGGGGTAGACGCTGTTGGGGATGGCCGGTCAACTCCAGGTAGGGCAGGTCAGCTAGTTGCGTTACCAGGCGATCTCGCAGGCTAATTAACCGACAGGTTTCCCCCGGCATATCCTGGCTAGCCAGGACCGCCGCCACCCCAAAGCCAGCCATGTTGGGGAGGGCTTCGGTGCCAGAGCGCCGCCCCGCCTCCTGCCCTCCCCCGGTAATTAGGGGAGCCAGGTCAACTCCGGGTCGCAGGTAAAGTGCCCCTACCCCCTGAGGACCATAGATTTTATGGCTAGATAGGGACAGTAGATCCACTGGCAGGGCTTGCATATCCAGGGGCAACCGGCCCGCCACCTGCACCGCGTCGGTATGAAAAAGGGCGCCGTGGTCCCTAACAACCTGGCCCAGGCTTTGTATGTCTTGCAGGGTGCCCACTTCGCTTTGACCGTAGATGATCGAAACCAGGACGGTGTTGTCCCGCAGGGCCTGACCTAGATCCTGGGGCGAAACCCGGCCATAGCCGTCCACCGGCAGGCGGGTCACCTGCCAGCCGACTTGCTCCAGCTGGCTAACGGGGCGGGCGATGGCGGCATGTTCGACAGCGGAAATAATTAGGTGCTGGGGCCGATGGTAATGGTGAGCTACCCCCTGGATTGCCAGATTGTCCGCCTCCGTGCCGCCAGCGGTAAAGATAATGGCATCAGCGGGCGCCTTAATTAACTCCGCCACCTGCAGCCGCGATTGCTCCAAGACCATGGCGGAACGATTACCCCACTGGTGCAGACTGGAGGGGTTTCCCCAGTACTCCTGCATAACTCGCTGCACCGCATCCATCACCTCAGGTCTCGGCGGCGTGGTAGCGCTGTAGTCAAGATAAATCTGCATACCTAATTTACATTGCCCGGCACAACACGGGTCGGGGTCTAGTCACCATCCTATCAGGAAGTCTAATCCAGGTTAATCACCAGGTCAGCCTGGGGTAAGGGAGTCTTTAAATTGAGTAAGGACTGACTAAGGCCAGGTCTGCTAGTCAATGGCGACTACATCGTTATAGTCTGTATAGTTACGACGGTAGTCGAACCCATGGGATACACTCTTAACATTAACGAGGCAATTGAATTTGGCATCAAAAGACTGTCAAACAGGGTTGGAAGGCTAAAACATTGATGACGCTGCCAATGGTAGCTGTAGGTAAACCCAAGCCAGGATGCTAACGCTTTGGAAAGAACTCTAGAACCACGCCATTTTAATGTCAAAAAATGGTTGACCATGGTCGGGGTTAGTATTGGTATTTTTATTTTCGCACTTGATGTCTACGTGATCAACCTGGCCCTGCCGGCCATGATTGAGTCCCTTGATACCAATTTTGCTGTAATTCAATGGGTGGTACTTAGCTATTTAATTACCATTGCAGTTACTGTTCTCAGTATTGCCCAGTTAGGAGATATCTGGAACAAAAAGCATCTTTATCTAATCGGTATGGGAATCTTCACCCTGGCATCCTTAGCCTGTGGCCTATCCCCTAGAGTTGAGTATCTGATTTTTTTTCGGGCTTTGCAGGGGTTAGGTGGAGCCTTCCTCTCAGGTCTTGGTACGGCAATCATTGTGGAGACCTTCCCACCGGAGGATCGGGGCCTGGGGATGGGGATTCGCTCAGGGATCTATGGACTGGGAATCACCCTCGGTCCGGCTATCGGCGGGCTACTTTTGGCCATGGGGGGCTGGCCGTTAATCTTCTTAATCAATGTCCCCATTGGTCTGACTGGCGTGGCTATGGTTGCCCTGTTTATGCCTGACTCTGCTATCACTAGCAGCAACAAGCAAATTGATGGGTTGGGTACGGTAATCCTCATGCTCACCCTTGCTTGCTTTATGGCCGCCACCACGCTAATCCAAATCAATCTTATCAACCGTCTCTGGATTGTTCTGCTGGCGGGGTTAGCTGTCCTGGGTTTACTAGTCTTTCTCTGGGTGGAAGCGAATCAACCCTCTCCCCTGCTGAATTTGCATCTGTTCAAGTCCATTGATCTATCCACAGGTCTAGCCCTGCGATTTATCGGTAACTTATCAATAGCTGCCATCATTTTCATGCTGCCCTTCTTTATGGAGCTGATTAAGCACTACCCACCGCAAGAATCAGGGTTACTACTAGCGATCCCACCGATGATTATTTCCGTTGCTGCACCGCTCTCGGGCTTCATCTCGGATCGATTTGACCCTAAAATTATTAGCCTGATCGGGTTAGCTTTGATTGCTGGCAGTTGCCTATTTTTGGCAGGGTTGAACGAGGCTACATCGCTGATCTACTACACCATAGCCGTGGTGCCCTATGCCCTAGGGATAGCCCTATTTCAGTCCCCTAATAATAGTTTGATTATGGGAGCCGTATCACTGCCCTACCTGGGTATTGCCTCAGGCTTACTATCCCTGAGCCGTATCCTTGGTCAAGCTGTCGGTTTGCCCTTAGTAGCCCTAATTTTCTCTCTGGCAACCCTGGGCCAACCCCAGGTGATTTCTGGTACGTCGGTTATAGCGGCACCGGTGTCAGCTTTAGTTTACGGAAGTCGGGCAGCTTTTCTTGCGGTGGGGATTTTCCTGACGGTGATGACCATCACCGTGATGCTTATCCGGGTCTACCTTGAACGCCGTTCCCCTCTAGCTAGTCAATGTCAACCATAGGTTTCTCAGGGCACTGAGTCCCGAACCAATCCTCAGCCCCCAGGGGAATTGTCATCCCCAAAGGGATAGGGGTGGGGTGGCATCCGGCCGGGCCAGCGCAGCAGCACCACCTCCTCCCGCATCTGTTCCCCTGTTCTGGTGGATAAACGGGTGCGGAATAGATCAATGCCCACCGGTTCATAGCCCAACCCCTCGGCCAGCTCCGCCAACAGGGCGCCGGTGCGAATCATAATTTGCAGGTAGGATTTTTGGTCCCCCACCACGTAGGCTAGCTGGGCCCCGGGACGCAGCACCCCCCTTAACTCCGCCAGGTGCCTGGCCATGCCCCCGAAGTAGAGCTTCACCGCCCTGCTATAGAGTCGCTCAAAGCCGCTAGTCTTACCCAGGGCGACTCGTCGGTCCTCAATGGCCTGGGCAATGCGCTGGATTTCACCGTGGTTGGCCACCCACCGATCGTCCTGGTCCGCCTTAAACACATTGCGGGTATTGGAGCGGAGCAACCCCTCCTTGAGGCGTCGCAGGTCCTGACGATTCCCAAGAAAGCCCAGTAACACCGACTCTAACCGGGTGGTGCGCGTATAGTCCTTTTCGTTGGGATAGGGGGGGGAGGTGATCACCGCATCAATGGAGTTGGGGGTTAAAACCCTGAGGAGTTGTCGGGCATCGGCCTGGTGAATCACCGCCGGCACCCCCCGGTTGGATTGAACGGTGGTCAGATCCTGGGCCATGGCCTCCACCTCCGTCAGCCAGGCCTCGAGCACCGGAGCGTCCTGCCGAGCCCTACCCACCCCTACCTCTGGCCCAAAGCGCAGGTTACTCACGGAGTTGACCACCGCCTTAGCCAGCCCCAACTGCAGGTGGCGGATGTAGGCTGGGGGGGCATGGTGCTTCATCTGTTCTAATAGCACCAGGGTTTTGTGGAGGGGCAGGGGGCTAATGGAGTTACTCAGTACCAAGCGCTGGCGGTCGGCAGAAAGGGTGTGCCAGTGGCTTTCCCTGGTCTCCGCCATCAGGGGAGCTGCCGCAATGCTAATTTT
>Ga0172367_10003118_pt1 | contig 21979 bp, 20 predicted proteins | sample Lak10m_FD_114542 | JGI IMG/M metagenome (GOLD analysis project Ga0172367, IMG submission 114542) | Freshwater microbial communities from Kabuno Bay, South-Kivu, Congo - kab_022012_10m | ecosystem: Environmental > Aquatic > Freshwater > Lake | place: Democratic Republic of the Congo: South-Kivu... | reverse complement strand
TGGAACCTATTGGGTTGCCAGTTGTGGCGGCGTTACTCTGGATCAGGTCAAAAAATATGGTGAAAATTAACGGGAAATCGCAGGCTAATGGTTCCCTCGTCCCGCTAAGAGCAGTCTGGTGGGAGTACCCCGCAGTTTAGATGGATTGAATAAAGCTTCTGCAATTGATACTCTCCAACTAAGAGGGATGGATTTACAAAGGTTTATTCCTAAGTTAGGAAGCGTTTCTGAACTTACCATGCTCGAAGTTATGACTTCCGTTGCTATTATCATCGAATGTGATTGTCAGTCACCAAAATATTGAGGAGCCCAATGAGGTGAAAGTCTTACGTCCAGGTTTGGGCTTTTCTTCCCTCACACCTTAACTGACCAGTGCCGGAACCGCTATATAGAGAATGACTAATGGGAAAAAAAATTTTGGGAAAGGTATAATTCTTGCAACCTTTGTCGGAAAAATCTTTCAAGGATATTCTGGGTTGTTACCCAACAATTCTATTATGGATATTATGAATAGAAAAAGCACTTTCAATCAATTGACGGTATAAAGTAAAATAGCTGATATTTTATAAATCAATCTAACATCATCGCCTGAAATTTAGCATTTAAAATAACTGTTTTCTATAACATATACATCTAATCTTCAGAAATCCTAGTGAAATTGCAAATCGTAAAACAACATAGTGAAGAGGATTGTGGGGCAGCATGCCTTGCGACCGTAGCAAAGTACTATAAAAAAGTGCTTACACTTAACCGAATACGGGTAATTGTGGGAACAGGACAACAAGGTACATCTTTGCTAGGACTGAGGAAAGGAGCGGAATTTTTAGGTTTTAATTCACGCTCTGTCCAAGCTTCGCCTGCAATTTTACAAAAAATGAATCAAATTACTTTCCCGGTAATTATTCATTGGCAGGGTAATCACTATGTTGTTCTGTATGGAAAAAAAAATAATAAATATATTATCGCTGACCCAGCTATAGGAATTCGTTACATCGAAGAAGAAGAGTTAGTACTCAACTGGACAAACTTCGTCATGTTGATGCTTGAACCCGATCCAGCCAGGTTTTTTGAACACTCTGAAGATCAAACCCGTGGGATTACACGTTTTATTAAACGAGTTTCTCCTTATAAATGGATTCTTATTGAATCTTTTTTAATCAATATTGTACTTGGTATACTATCTCTAACTTCTCCTTTTTTAATCCAGATTTTAACTGATGACGTATTAATTCGTGGTGACTCTAATTTACTTAGAGGAATTGCGATTACTATCATAATTATTACCATATTTAGTAGTTTACTTAATATAGTACAAGCAAACCTAATAACCCAATTTGCTCAACGGTTACAATTAGGACTAGTCATGGATTTTGGACGTAAAATTCTTGGATTACCTTTAAGTTATTATGAAACTCGTCGGGGTGGAGAAGTTGCCAGTCGCCTTCAAGATATTCAGCAAATTAACCACCTTATTTCTAATATTGTCATTACATTGCCAAGCCAGTTTTTTATTGCCTTAATATCATTAGGGTTGATGGTACTTTATAGTGGGAAGCTAGTATTAATAGTAGTTTTAATTACAATGCTTAGCACAATTACCTCTATTATTTTTTTACCTGAACTACAACAAAGAGTTCGCAGTGCCATGGTGTTAGATGCCCAGAATCAAGGTCTATTGGTTGAAACCTTTAAAGGTGCTTTAACGTTAAAGACAACAGTTGTACAACACCAATTCTGGGAAGAGTTACAAGGACAGTTTAGCCGACTTGCCCGTTTAGTTTATGGTACTGCCCAAATTGGTATAATTAACAGTGTCTCATCTGATTTAGTTTTAAGTATAGGGAGTATTGGTTTACTCTGGTTTGGAAGCAACCTAGTTATTGGAGGTGAACTTAGTATTGGTCAACTGCTTGCTTTTAATAGTATGAGCAATAGGTTTCTTAGTTTTATCAATACTCTAATTCGTTTCGTTGATGAATTTACTCACGCTAACATCGCTACTCAGCGATTATCAGAGGTAATTGATACCCAACCAGAAAAAGATAAGACACAGATTAAAGCTGTTGTTGAAATCCCAGTTGCTGCGGACATACAACTATTAGATCTAACTTTTTTTCATCCGGGTCGAGAAAATTTAATTGATCATCTTTCCCTAACAATACCTGGTACTAAAACAACGGTTATAATCGGGCATTCAGGTTGTGGTAAAAGTTCCTTGGTAAAACTCATTTTAGGGCTTTATCCTTCCCAATCAGGTAATATCCGTATTGGAAACTTTAACCTGGAAGATTTAGAACTAGATTGTTTACGGCAACAAGTCGTGCTAGTTCCTCAAGAACCTCATTTCTGGACTCGTTCAATTATTGAAAACTTTCAGTTAATTTCTCCTAATGTTACCTTTGAACAAATTGTTAGTGCTTGTCAGATAACGGGAGCAGATAAGTTCATCAGTAAATTACCTGGAAAATACCAAACTGTTTTAAGTGAATTCGGGGTTAATTTATCAACTGGTCAGAGGCAAAGACTTGCAGTGGCTAGGGCAATTGTTACCGACCCTCCTATCTTAATTTTAGATGAATCCACAGCTAACCTTGATCCAGTCAGTGAAGCTCAAATGCTAAATCAGTTGTTAAGTTCCCGTCAGGGGAAAACTAATCTTATGATTAGCCATCGACCTAAGGTAATTGATCGGGCAGATTGGATTATTTATCTTGAACAAGGTACCGTAAGGCTATACGGTACCCCGGCAGAACTGAAAAATATTGAGGGTGACCATTTGATTTTTTTTGATCAATAATTAAGAAATAACTCACTCTCCCTCAAGTACTTGGATGCAAAGTATATGGTCTTATATTCTAAGTACCTATGAATAATCGCGCCTTTCTTAGAATAAAGACTAACATAGATTCTTCCTCCAAAATAATATCAACTTTTACTTCCATTCCAGATTGGATTTCATATTTATATCCACTTTTGAGTAAGAAAGATTTTTCAGGTTCAATCATGACTTCAAAATAAGGAATCTCTGTTGAGCTATTTTTAGTTTGGTTTGTTCTTTGGTTAGCTGCTTTTGGGGTAATTGCATCAGCCGATATAGACATCACCTTCCCCTTAAGAATTCCGTAGTCTGTATAGGTATAGGCTGAAACTCGCATAACCACCATTTGTCCTGTTTTAACTTTGCCAATATCTTGGGGAGATACTCTTGCCTTAATAACTAATGGACTTTCCTCTGGTGCAATCTGAGCAATAATATCCCCAGGTTGAACAATTTGTCCCTCATTACGAACTCCTATTTCCAAAATAGTTCCACTTGTTGGAGTACGAACTAATGTATCTTCTAATTCGTGATTCATCTGTTGTAAATCTTTTTGATCCCTATTTACCTGGGCTTGCAGTTGAGCTTTTTGTTGCAATAAACCCTCCATAGTCCGTTTTAGTGTTGCGAGACTAGATTCTCCTTTGGATCTAGATTGATTAATCTGCCCCTGAGCAACATCCATCGCAGCATTAGTTGGATTGAGCATTTGTTGAGCGCGTTTTAATCTAGCTTCTGCTGCAAGATAAGCTTGGCGCTTAATTCCGACTTGTATATCTGGAACAGCACCTTCCCTTCCTGCATTTTCATAGGCTTTAAATTCTATTTTAGCTGCATCTAAATTAGCTTGTGCTTCTTGGACTTCTCTAACCCCTATCGCCTGCTTATCTGAATATTCTCCTTGTACTCGACTTAACTCAGACTGCGCCGAGTTAATTGTTTGCTTCATTAAATTCTGTTCAGCAATAAACTGTGAATTTAAATCGAACCTTTGGTTGTCTAGGAACTGTATTTGAGATTGTCCAAACTCTATGGCTTTCCCCAACTGACTTATCCGAATTTGAAGACGGGTGTCATCAATTCGGGCAATAACCTGTCCCTGTTTAACCCTTTGAGTTTCTTTTACTTCTAGTTTTTCGATAGAACCTTCTACGACTGTTTGTACAATTTTTATCTCCCCACTTGGACGTACTGCACCATCTGCTTGTACTGTAACCGAGAAAGGGATAACTGCTGCAATGGCAACTACCATTCCAGCTGTACACAATAAAAAAACTCCACCCAAAGTTGCCCAATGACTGACATGAGGCATAAATTCATTATCATCTAAGGGTAAAACAATCTCTTGGTTATTAAGGCTAGTATTTTTTTGAAAATTTGAGGCTTCTTCAGTTTTATCCTCTAGAGGGATAGATAACGTTTTTTGGCTAAATTCAATCATCAATTGTTTATGACGGATTAGTTTTACCTGTGGAGAATGGTTGACTGATAAAAGTTGGTTACTAACATTTCAGTAGTTAATCATATAGAGATTTTAGCTATTTTGAGAACAAGAGGGAACATATCGTCCTAATGTTAGTGACCAACCAAAACCGAGTATTCTATTTCCCCTCTTTACAATGCCCTAAGTGCCTACTTAGTGCATCAATTACTCTAAATTCACCCTACTCACCTGATAAGCTCCTTAATATTCTAGCTCCCTGATTTAAGTCCGAGTAGTCAGCCAACTAGGCTGACTACTTTACCTCCTTATTGATCGTCACTGGTTTCGGAGGAACAGATTTTTTCGGATTGTTTGGGACTGTGTAAAAAACTCCTTTCACAGAATCCTGAAAACTGATTGACTTAGCTTGTTATAACCATACTAAAGACATTCGACTGACGATAGTATTCAGAAAAAATAATGACTAATTTACTTTTGGGACTGTGTTCAAGATACACAGATATAGTTATGATTCTAACTAAACTTTATCAGTCAATCAATCAACTTTGTAAGTGTGATAAAAATTTTTCTAGAATCCAGTTATACTACGAGCACCTGAATACAATAAACTTAAATTGCCATTATTTAGATCTACATTGTAGATATCTGCAACCCCATTTTGGATATTGAAAGCCAGTAAATATAAACCATCAGAGAACCTGACTGTTCTACCAGTTCTATCAGTAACTAAAAGACCAGCAGAAACTGTTGATTCTTCTTGAACATTTAAGTCCCTAAAATCTAATTGATCATTATCTTGGGATAACATAATTCCAGACATGTAGACTTTCCTTTACAAATAAATTACAAAGCAAATTTGAAAAATAAAAGTATTGTATGCTCTGACATACCAAAGATCGTAACTCATGAATAATTGCGAATCGGAATTCAACAATTCTCATTAAAAACTTTTACACCAATTGATGATTTTTTCAATTTAGAATGCATCACTAAAGTTCAAGATATTCAGACAGCACTACAACAACTTTTACTTTTCTTATTTAATAAAAAGATAACACAGAAAAAAGCTTTTCTATATAAAGTTTTGTAACTTTATGTCCGTACACTTTCAAAATAGGTCGAATTTAGTTTATACTAGGTGTTTTTAAATAAACAAGTGTTATGGAAAAATAAATCAGTACCATCAATTCAGCATCAGTTCAGTCGCCCTATGCCCAGTTGTTTGCAACTTCCACCTTCATCCATTCAATCCTCTGGGAGTAATCCTTGAGTAGTTCATCAATCAGTTCAGATGGAAAGGTCATTATCGTTTACTCGCAGGATAGATTCTTTAAATCTAGGTTTGATCTCTGACAAAACTAATTAACAGTCTCCCATCCATCCCCATCAAAAAAGGCGAGCTTCTCGTCCCTCTCGTTTTCGATTGCTAATCCTTCGGTAAAACTGCCAAATCTAGCCCCTAAGCCCCCAATTTATTTACCTAGTTCTCTGATTTGCCGAGCATTTTCTTTTTGTAGGCGATCGCTTTCTTAAAAATTGAGCTTCGTTTCTTTTTGGGCTTGGAGTAACTCTCCGAATAGGAGGCTTTCAATAGAGTCATTGCTTAATTGTTTTCCATTGCTACCAAATGTTTACCCCTTTGTTAAGATGTGTGTACGGTTTTCCTTATCGGATTGACGACGATGCAATGATAATTACCGAAGTTTTCAATAAAACAACGCCATCGGTGATGCCCCCCATGCGTTAGAACAGGTTGCACATCAAGAGGGTGTATGGTATGTGCCCTATAGGATGAAGATGAGGTCGAGGTGGCAATGATTTCGATGATGCCGTCGCTGAATTTATGCCGAACTGACGTTAACTAAATATTCCAAGGGTTTTATGAATTTAGCTTATCCCTTAACCATTGAAACGATAGAGGCTATCCTCCGGGATGAAATCCCTGATGAAATCCTATTGCAGATAATTTGGCATTGCCTGGGTTATCAATTTAATGGTGCTGAAAACCGTTGGACTTGTGATGAAGTGCCTCCACCATGGCATGAAAACTACCCGGAACCACCTGATTTTATCAACAACCGGGATGCCATCGTTCAGTTAACCCGCTCTATTGCCGCAGAACATAAACAACTCTTAAAACAAGAGCTAGGGTTTAAGGGCTATAAAATCAGTCAGTTAAATCCCCGTCTCACCCGTCGTGCTACCATCGCCAACTGGCTATTGAGCTATTTGCGACTGAATGCTAGCTGAAGGCAGAATCAGCATTGCATCCCCGAATGAATAAAATCGATATTGATGAAGGATGGCTTCTTGATATAGCGCTAACAATCGTTGCCGCCCGATGAGAGAACTCACTAACATGAGCAGGGAAGATTTAGGTAAATGGAAATTGGTAATTAATCCATCAACCACCTGCCATGGGTAGCCGGGATAAATAAACAAATCAGTTTTGCCACAAAAAGGGGAAATCTCCCCATGGATTGGGTCATAAGCTGCTTCCAGGGATCGCACTACCGTTGTTCCCACGGCAATAATCCTTCCTCCTTGGGCTTTTGTGTGTTTTATTTGTGCAACTACTGCAGGTAATACTTCAATCCATTCAGCATGCATAACATGTTCAGTAACATCTTCCACTTCCACGGGACGAAAGGTTCCTACTCCCACATGTAAAGTAATTTCAGCTTTTGTAATTCCTGCCCTATCCAATCGTTTTAATAACTCTGGAGTAAAGTGTAAGCCTGCCGTAGGAGCTGCTACTGCTCCGGGTTGGGACGCATACACTGTTTGATATTGATCCGAAGTTGCCTGACTTTGGGTAATATAGGGCGGCAGTGGGATTTGTCCAATGGTAGACAGCCAACCCATTAAGGTTTCATTAGGGGGCAGATGGAACTCAATTACCCGTCCTCCTGTGGGTAAGTCGTAATCAATGACTGTAGCGGTCAAATAATCTGATTCATTGGCACCAATCCCAACCCGATTAAAAACAATTTTCACCCCCGGTTTAAGCCGTTTACCTGGCTTTACTAATGCTAACCAGTGGTTATGGGTTTGTTGTTCCAGTAACAATACTTCCACACCCCCCCCCTGGGTGAAAGAAAGGTGGGGTGGGGTTGACTGGGAAAGGCTTGTTGACAGAGGATCCAGTTTTTGTCCGTAGAGCCTAGCTGGAATCACCTTAGTGTTATTTATAACCAGGAGATCTCCTGGTTTCAAAAGGTTAGGTAAGTCATAAAAGAATCGATGGTCATGGTCTTTGGTTGAATGAACCACTAACAAACGGGAATGATCTCTGGGGTTAACCGGATCCTGAGCAATTAATGAAGGAGGCAATTCATAATCATAACTGGATAGACAAAGGTCTTTATTTTTTTCCATCGGGAGTTGAACCCATTAAATGACAGGGCGGTGGTAACAAGGTAAAGATTTAAGAGAAGTCGTAGGGGTAACGCCCCCAACCAATGCCTATCCTTACTTGTTTAGGACTACCAATTACTGGAAAGGTTAGTCCTATGGGGAAATAAACAAGATAATCGCTATAAAATTAAGCATAACGGATGCTAGAGCCTATTTTTGTCAGTACTCACGGGATTGAGCTGAAGATATATACGTCCCAGTATGCCTCTGACTTAGTTTTGTCAGTCACCTAGGTCTAATGGTAATTGATTGGGTGTTCTCCGGTTTTCAAATTTGATCAAACTTCGGATATCGACTTAGCCGAGGAATGATTTTTGACCATGTTCGCAATCCTTAAATCTTCATACACCAGGATATCACTAGGTTTCGGGCTTGCTTAATCGCCCAATCTTTCCGATGGCGTTCAACTAACCAACAGCTTTGTTCCTGATGAACTGTGCCGTTCTGATGGCTTCATCAATGGCAGAATATTGCTCTGCTGTTCCGTGTTTTAAATTGGCTTCTCTCACTATCAATTCTACAGGATAGAATTGTTTATCTAAATTAGATTACAGATAAAACGGCATAATAAAGCCAAATAAGAAGCCGCCCCAAAACGGCGGGGCTTTAGACCCAATTTTTCGGTAAGAATTATTGATTTTTGTTAGGGTTGTATTCAACCTGAAAGATCCCGTGTATGATTAAAAAGTGATATAATTTATTTCCATTCCTTTGTTTTTTTATTGAAACAGAAGGTATATTTTGGTAGAAAATTTAACTCTCCACCGAAGGAACATTTCCATTCCACTTGAAAAGGAGAATATGGGAAGTTGAGGTGTCATCTCTATTGCCTAGCAAAGAGCGTCGGGTACTATACGATCACATCTCCAGGAACAGCTAGCCATGTCCAATAATCAAACCGGTTCTTTTATCGGCGGCTTTTTAGTCGGAGCATTGATGGGTACAGTGGCAGGCATATTAATTGCACCCCGTACCGGACGGGAGACCCGTCAATTTCTGAGAAAGTCCGCCAATGCATTGCCAGAGTTGGCAGAAGATTTATCAACAACAATTCAGCTCCAAGCCGATCGCCTGTCGGAATCTACTCAACGCAGTTGGGAGAATACTTTAGACCGCCTTAAGGATGCAATTGCCGCTGGTATGGAAGCCAGTCGAGATGAATATTTTGACTCAGTTGTCCCGGAGGAAAATCCAACCCAACTTGTAAATTCTCGGTCTGTCACCCCACCCCCATCGTGAAACCATTTATCTAGTCACTGTCACTTTCCCTACCTTAAAATTCCCTGTGCTTGATCCCATATTTTGGTTAGGACTTTCATTTTTCTTGGTCGCAATTAGCCTGACAGTGATGTTAATTGTTGCCATTCCTACCATGCAGCAACTAACACGGATGTCTCGAAACGCAGAAAAATTATTTGAAACCTTGGCAAAGGAACTCCCTCCTACCTTGGAAGCAATTCGTAATGCTGGTCAGGAAATTATTGAACTTACCGAAGATATGACTGATGGAGTTAAAAGTGCGGGTGAAGTGGTGAAACAAGTTGATCGAAGCCTTACGGGTGCCAAAAAACAGGTCAATCAACTACAGGTAACCACTCGAACTCTGTTGACTGGGTTTAAGGCTGCCTGGCATAGTTTCAAGCGAACAAAATCCGGTCGCCGTACCTCAGATCATAGTAAACCAAGTAGCCATGGAAACAGTACACAACGATTGTCTCCCTCAGGGGGGGAACGTTTGTATCTAGATGATTTAAGCCTTTCTAAAAGTAGAGATGCTTTCAGTAGTTCATATCATAACGACACCTATAGCCCACCATTTAATGAAGATAAAACTGAAGCTGAAAATCTACCCTTGAACTATAGCTCTCAAATGGTTGATAACACTAATATCCAGGACTCATTAGAGTCTTGATATGAATACAGAGGAAACCCCCCTTCCTAAAGTTACCCATATTCTCCAATTCCCTCTCTCTTGTCAAAGTTCATGTTTCGGTGGTGGTAAAAGGGGAAAGATTTAAGAGGGGGGTCGTAGGGGTAATGCCCCAAACCCCCCATCCTTATTAGTTTAGGACTGCCCATGTTTTTATAGTTGACTGCTCTCAACCCAGTCCAGCCAATAGGGTTGTAAGCCATCCTATAGCACTTTCCACATCCGTTACTATTTCAGCAACAGGAACCGGCGGACGTTGAATCATAACCACCGGAATCCCTAACTCCCGTGCAGCAATTAGTTTGGCATAGGTAGCTTCGCCCCCACTGTTTTTACTGACAACCACGTCGATTTTATAGTCCTGGAGGAGCGATCGCTCATGGGCTAAGGAAAAGGGACCCCGTTCCAAAATCACTTTTCCCATGGGTATGGGGGTATAGGGCGGGGGTGGATCAATCATCCGCATCAGGAACCATAGATTCTGTAGGGAAGCAAAGGTGGGAAGAGACTGTCTTCCGATGGTCAAAAAAACCCGTTGAGCAAGTTGGGGCAAAAGGGCTACGGCTTTTTCATACCCATCGACTTCAATCCAGTGGTCGGTTACTCCATCCTCCCCCTCAATTTGGGGCTTCCAAGGAGGGCGAAGCAAGATTAAGTGGGGAATCCCCACTTCCCTTGCTGCGGCAACACCATTAAACTTAATTTGACATGCAAAGGGATGGGTAGCATCAATCAACCCATCAATCTGCTGTTCTTGTAAATAATCGACCAACCCCGCCACACCACCAAATCCCCCCACCCGCCCGTGGGTAGTTGGCATCTTAGATTCCACCACCCGCCCCGCTAGGGAGGTAATGACCGTCACCCCAGGAATTGCAGCAATACGGATTGCCAATGCTACCCCATCCCCGGTTCCACCCAGAATCAATATTCGCTTTTCACCCTTCGCCCCTGTACTCCTAGAAAACAATTCAATCCCATCCCACGTTACAATCATTTAATCAGGAAAGTGTAACCATGCCATCCTAATTGAATATTGGGTTATACAAAACCATACTCCATAGAAAAGGAAGCTGATTCCTAATTCCATCGTTCACATTGAACCCCAATGCCCCGTAACGGCTACACACTACCCGTATTTGCAGTTGCAGCAACCAAGGCAGCTCTGCTCCACCTCCAGTGTAATCCACTGGATCCAGTGATATCCACCGTCTCCCTGGATTTATTACCCGGAGAAGCTACTATTCCTATTCAACAAGTCGCCCGCCTGGATTCTGGCAGCAGTGTGGGAATTACAATAAGTGATCCGGGGGATAACTTGGATCTGACTCGTAACACCCCCATCTGGTCTTGGGTTCAGCTAGGACCTCGTCAGGTAGAGCCATTGATATTACAAGCTGGGGATGGACTTGGGACAACCATCACCGGAGAACCGGCAATTTATCAATATGCCCGGCAATTGTTTGCTGCAAATCTACAATCCTTCATTCCTCCTGATCAAACCATCATTGCTACCATCATTCTGCCAGAAGGTCGGCTACTTGCCCAACGAACGTCCAACGAAGCCTTTGGTATCCTCAAAGGGTTATCACTTCTGGGAACCAGTGGTATCTCCTATCCTTTATCCAATGAAGAACATTTGGAGGAATTACGGCGCATATTACAATCCAAAATAACACTACATAACTCCTATGGAGAAAAGGTTCAATCCCAGTTTGTATTCTGTATTGGCAGTCATGGGATGGGGGTTGCCCAAAAAATGGGGGTACCAGAAACCGCTATTATCCAAACTGGTAATTGGATTGGGGCTTTATTGCTAGAAGCAGGCGTAGGTGGGGTGAAAAAAGTTCTTTTAATAGGATACCAAGGAAAATTGGTCAAACTAGCAGCTGGTATCTTTAATACGTCTAGCCATCTTGGAGATGCCAAGTTGGAAATTATTGGTGCTGCTGTGGCTAAGTTGGGAGGAAGTCTTGCGGTTGTTAGGGCTGTATTAGATGCCAAGACTGCCGATGATGCCTACCAACGATTGGTGGAATTAGACTGGGCTGACAGGGTGTTTCAAGCATTGGCTCTAACGATTTCCCAAAAGGCTGAAGCTTATGTACAAAAGTATGGAAATGTTCCACTCACCATCGGTACTATTTTGTTTGACCGTCAGGGTCGGGTGATTGCTGAAGATAAAATTGCTGGTCATATACTGGATGGGTGGGGGTTGGTATAGTACTCCTAGGATTTCAGACAGTTTGAAGGGAATATTAGAAATCATGGCAATTGACAAATCCCACGCAGTCGGATGGTATGCAATCTTTTGCCCAGAGTGTTGTCAAGTGTTCATTGGAGAGCAAACTGAATCTTGACTTCATCCCCACAACTCAGTCTTAACTGATATTGGGCATGTCCCCCATTCACCGCAATTTCGATCCAGCCGTGGCTGCCCACTAAGGCTAACGGTTCACTTGGCTTCCCATCACTGTAGGTTCTATAGCCAGGAATAATAATGTTACGGAAAGACAATGACCAACCTGAAGAAGAACCATCATGCCAATGTCCTTCATGTTTCGGTGCAGTGATGTAGCGTCCGGGTATATTGGTAATTGCATTACCAAACCGATCAATATACTGGATTTCTCCTAGTACGGTCATCAACTGACCAGTTTGACTGCGGATTTCTCGGCAACCAGGGTTATTTTGAATAACCACACTTTCCGGTTCAATCCACTGTCCTAATTTTTCCATCGGGATTTGTCCAGCCAAGTAGGCTCCAACTGATGCAAATATGTCTCGACCATGAAAAGTGGCACTTGGTGATGAAGACCGCCAGTACTGAGGATTAGTAAGCTCTACACCCCGGATCATGGGACTTTGATTTAAGACCTGACTGAATACCCCATTATCAGGTCCAACTAAAAAACCCTCAGCAATTTCTAATGCCACTGCCCGACGTCGAGTTCCAACCCCTGGATCTACAACCACTATATGAACGGTTCCTTTGGGAAAATAAGGATAGGCATTGAGTAGATTAAAACTGGCTGCACCTACATCCTGGGGAGGGATGTGATGGTTTAAATCAATGAGTGTAGCGGTTGAATTCACGCGAGCGATAATCCCTTTCATGATTCCCACATAGACATCTTGTAACCCAAAATCAGTGATGAGGGTGATGATTTGGGGGGCTGAAGTCATAAATAATTGATTGGAGGAATTACGATGATGAATGGGGAAGCTGGTTATATTTGCCCTATGCGTTCTAACGGCCAGAACCGAAACCATGCACGTCCGATAATATTGGTTTGGGGTAAAAACCCCCACACATGGGAGTCATTACTATTATTGCGGTTGTCTCCCAACACAAAAAGAGTATTTTCAGGAATCGTAATTGGTCCACCTTGATAACGGAGTGGTTCAAGAATATAGTCTTCTCTGATTACTTCATCATTGACATAAACGTGACCATTTTGTACCCGAATTGTTTGTCCAGGAAGCCCAATGACTCGTTTGATAAAAGCTTGATTCAAACTAAATCCTTGGTCTTGAAGGGATGGAGGCGGATCAAAGACTATAATGTCTCCTTGCTTTGGCGGATGAAATCGATAAGAAACCTTTTCCACCACAAGGCGATCGCCAACTTGTAGGGTTGGAACCATAGAGTCAGAAGGAATAAACCGAGGTTCGGCAATCAATAGCCGTATGAATAAGGCAATAACCAAAGCTACAGCCAAGATTTGGAAATTCTCTCGCTGATTATGCCAAAATTTTTTTCGGGCTTCTATGGCTTGTTCTTTGATTGGCTGGGATGATTCATTAACTGTCATTGTATTCCTGATACTATTTCCTAGTATTATTCTATCAGCTGTGGCAACCATCCTGCCATGGGGGACAATTTTCAGAATCGAAGTAGAGGGGACTCTGAAAATGCTATCCTCTATAAATGAATTTGTTCTAGTACCAAACCAAATCTATCCCCATTGGAGAGGTGGCAGAGCGGTTGAATGCGGCAGACTCGAAATCTGTTTTAGGGTAACCTAACGGGGGTTCGAATCCCCCCCTCTCCGTTATTTATTGGTATATTTATTATGGCTAAACCTAAAACCGATGTGAGTGGTATCCCTCAGTTATCCACCATTGATTTGAGTAACGAAACATCCCCCTCCCAGTCTGATGAAAGTAGTTTATCCCCGCCAACGGTTGTCAAATGTTGGACTGGCAGCTTAATGGGTGCTGTTATTGCCTATGGATGCTATCAGATGACAGTAGCCATTGCCACAACCTATGCCGCAAAACCACTTCTATCCCATAGTGTAACCACGCTCAATATTGCTGTTGCAGTTCGTACCCTTGTTGTGGGGATTTGTGCCCTGGGAACCGGGGTTTTTGGATTATCGGCTCTTGGGTTATTTGCCTTGGGCATTCAGATCCTTTGGCGTCGTGCATCTTCCCACCCCCCCTCTCTTTCTGGGAGATGAATTGGATAGGAAATTTGTAATTAACCTTCCCGTCAGGGGATAAAAGAGCCAATGTCCAACTGGGTGAATTTCTGTACCTTTCCACTATTCTTATCTCACCCAGGTTGCTAGAATGAACGCCTTATTCCATCTTCAACAGTTAACCAAATGGAAATTAATGGATTACTAACTACCAATCCCTTTATTCCGGTTCCCAACCATTCCATGATAGCTTTGGATTCCCAACTGCCATGGGAACAACAACGGCAGGGATTTCTAGATGAAATCAACCAACTGCGAGTGTCGCACCGCCATCATTTGGAACGGATCAATCACCTGGAACGGGTTTTAGATCAATTATTGACCTCATTGGAAGAATTGAAACAACGTTCTCAAAATCAAGAGATTTTAGAATTTCAACTGGCAAATACTGAAGAATTTTCCAGTATTCAACAATGGGTCATCCATAGCCTGAAACAACAACTATCCCAGTGCCATACTATATTATCTACTTTTGATCATTCAGGACAATTTATTAAACAGGGTAAGGGGTTCCTAACACATGTAGAAGAATTTATATTGACCCAACAATCAGAATTTGAGCGCATAAAGGCTAATTTTATAGTCAGCCATGACATTCGTCAAAGTCCCTATCAAAAGCTTGAAGAACAAATTAATATTCTTCAGGAAACGGTAGATAACCAACAAAAACAAATGGTAGAGTTGGAGACACGGGAAGCTGATGCCCAACAACAGGTGGCGGCACTGGAATTACAAATTCAAGCAAGCCAGAATCGTACTTTTTGGAAAACTTATCCGTCTTTCATATCCCAAACTAAACAATGTGTTCCAGATACAGACCCGGCCCAACTGTGGAATGAATTGATGGTGACCAGGCACCAAATTGAAGAACTAAACATCCGTCTCAATCATTATGCTGTTTTACAAGTTCGGTTACAACATACCTGTGACGAACTACGGGCAGAACGAGATCATCACCTACAAAAAACGGGGGAACTTCAACACCAAACTGCTGAAATGCAAGAACAGGTATTACAACAGGTGAGGGTCATTGCTGAATACGAGACGGCTGTCCAACATTGGAAGGATCGATGTGTCATTGCCTATGAACACTTAATTCAACTAAAAATAGTATTGGAACGCATGTTTCCGCAGCAGTCGGCAGAATTAGCTGCACTGCTCACTCCCCCCTACTCGGTTCCTGCCACTGGCATTGATGCGCCGAAACTACCAGTTGTTTCTGACCCATCCCTGGGTACGAATGCTTTTTATCCTTACAAAGGATGGGATATGGATAATATCAAAGGGTAGATTAGGTATTCTAAGAAAAAGAGTTTCCAAATCATTTGATAGAAATAGGAAATAGATGCTTGATTGGTTAGGTCTACCTGAAAGCTGAAAAACCACATGAACCCAGCTATACCAATATGCACTGTGGATAATATCCATGGATTGGCAATGGGTACAATGAGACCTGTAATTACCATGCCCATGTAGGTGGCAGTTAATATCCACCGTCCTAAATTAAACACAGTAGATGCCCCTAAACGAATTGTAAAGGTATTAATGGAATATTGGCGATCGCCTTCCACATCTGGCATATCCTTAAAAATGGCAATGGTAAAGGTAAAAGAAAGGATAAACGCAGTGAGTAATAAAACGGAGGCAGGAAATGAAATATAAGCCCAATCCTGAGTAAAGTGAAGAAAAAGTCCTAAATTAACTATCCCCCCCCGTACACCCAGGATGCACATGGAAGCCCAAAAGGGCGATCGCTTCAATCGTACTGGGGGTAGGGAATAGGCTGATCCAATCATCAAACTGGCAGTGACCACAGCCAGTAACCATACCCCTTGGGAGGCAGCGATGATGATGGATAATACCCCGCTCAACATTACAATCCTAGTTCCCTGTTTCGGGGTGAATTCTCCTGAAGCCAAGGGCAGTCTGGGTTTGTTAATACGATCGATGTTTATATCCGTTAACTGATTCAGTCCAACAATGTATAGGTTCCCCCATAGACAAGCCAAGAGAGCTGGAAGTATGAGTTGAGGAGACGGGGCAACCTGCGGGGGCAGGTTTTTGGATTCGGCTAGGGCAATGAAATATAGACTAAAGACACTTAAACTGGTGCCAATAATGGTATGGGGACGGGAGAACTTCCACAAAGCGTGGAGCCATGCTTGGGGATGGGATTGAAATGCAAGGGGTAGGGACGGATGATTGGTTGGAACAGTCATAAGTATTGCTGGATGATGTCTCGATAGTGACTCTTTTGTTTCACTCCCTTTAATTCAGCAACTCGATCCTTATGCTTAAAAAATTGAATGGTTGGCGTGCCCACAATACCAGCCGCCTCCGCAATCTCTCCATCCACTTCAATGTCTATTTCTACATAGTGAATTTGCTTTTCAAATTCATCAACCACCCGATTTAAGATAGGTTTGAGGGTATGACAGGGTCCACAGGTTGGGGAACTGTACTTTACCATAATTAGGCGATCGCTATCATGGTAAAGCTTTCGTAAAGCGTAGCCACCGTGATGGCGAGTGGCGGTGAGATCAACATCGGGTTCAGAGTTTAGACCGGAACTTCCATGAACAGTAGGGGGCTCTTTATTCTCTGGGAGTATTTCAGGAATGGGAGTTCCACTATTATCCGTGTGAAATTCGTGAATCAGTCCATGTTCAGACAACCATCGTTCAGCGAGCAGGGCTGCCATACAACCGGTTCCTGCTGCCGTAATTGCTTGCCGATATTCATGATCTTGCACATCTCCGGCAGCAAACACACCGGGTACGTTGGTTGCCACTGAATGAGATTGGGTACGAATATACCCCATTTCATCTAGGTGAAGCTGACCTTGAAATAAACTCGTATTGGGAGTATGACCAATGGCATAGAATAACCCTTGCACTGCCATGGCACTGTGCTGATGAGTGAGGGTATTTTGAATCTGTATCCCGTTGAGTAAATTGCCATCACCCGTAACTGCAATGGGAACAGTATGCCAATGGACGGTAATTTTAGGATTTTTTAGTACCCGTTCCTGCATTGCTTTACTAGCCCTTAACTCCCCCCGTCGCACTAACAAATGAATATGGCGGGCATATTTAGTTAAAAAAATCGCCTCTTCTGCAGCGGTATCTCCTCCACCCACAATCGCCAGCTCAGCCCCTCGAAAAATGGGAGCAGCTCCGTCACAAATGGCACAGGCGGACATCCCTCGGTTCCAGTAAGTTTCTTCCCCAGGCAATCCCATTCGTTTGGCAGTGGCGCCCGTAGCAATAATGACTGCATGGGCGTAAACCACTCGGTGGTCAGAACGGATTACAAAAGGTTGTTGCTGAAAATCAACGCTGATTACATCTTCCGTAACAACCTCAGCCCCCCAACGAACTGCCTGGGCACCCATATTTGCCATCAACTGGGGTCCATGAATACCCTCAGGAAAACCGGGGAAATTTTCCACCTCGGTGGTGGTCATTAACTGACCTCCTGGAATACCACCAGACTGGAAACCCAGAAACATCAGAGGCTTTAAATTAGCTCGGGCGGCATAGATGGCAGCTGTATATCCCGCAGGACCTGAACCAATAATTACAATGTTTTCAACCATGAAGAAGGCGATGAGAGTAGAATAATGCTAAGGCAACAGGTAATGTAATCCAATTAAAAACACCCTCTCCCAGCAGCACCGGGAGAAAGATCTTATGGTACAGTATAGCAAACTCAGCAAGCTGGCAATTCGGATCAAAAGGGTCGGCTACAGCTTCCCATTGATTTTATTATTAAATCCATAGACCTCCCGTAAACCCACTAAGGGAACTAAAACAATTTCCTTTTCATCCCCTGGTTCAAACCTGACAGCTGTACCCGCAGGAATATCTAATCTCATTCCCCGTGTTTTTTCTCGATCACAGTGAAGAGCTGGGTTGACCTCAAAGAAATGAAAATGAGAACCAACTTGAATGGGTCTATCCCCCGTATTTCCAACTAATAATTTAACTGTGGGACGGTTTGCATTAAGCTCAATTTCTCCAGGAGGGGTGATTATTTCTCCAGGTATCATAAACTACTCCTTAAATGACTAATTATCCAACTCCGCCAGATTTATATGCTAATTTAACACTCAACGGCTTAAAGACATGCAGATTTTTAAAGACTGGCTTAAAGCAAGAGTATTTTTTCAACTGTAACTGGTCGGGGTCTAAGAAGTATTATACTATTATGGTTTAAGACTGAATTTAGGTAATTATCCCGTTGAAACCTAACAATTAATGACGATTCTACTTGTTCCTTAAACTATATTAATCATCCCATGAATTCAACGTTGATTTGGTTGGTCATCGGTTTGAGCTTTTGCTTAATGGAATTTTTTCTCCCTACAGCTTTCACTGAATTTTCAATGGGAGTGAGTGCCCTCCTGATTGTACCAATATCAATAATACTGCCTTACTTTGGGGTACAAATAGTAATTTGGATGGGTTTGTCCGTGGGGCTCATGGTGATCATTCGCAAATTTTTAATTCAACGTAAGGTGACTGGAATTGAAGGTGCTCAGTTAGGGAAAACTCTAACTACTATTTCAAAGGGAGACATTGGAAGGGTTAAGTATGAAGGCAATTCATGGCGAGGGCGCTGTCATGATAACGAACTTGAAATTCCTGCGAATCAGTCAGTGTATATAATTGGCAGAGAAGGTAATACCTTAATTGTAATTCCAGAAAAATTACTAATAGAATAATTGTATATAGGTATCGAAGTTGTAATTAGTAATCAAACCTAAGACGCATGACATTCCCTATTCGTTTGAAGATAGGGTAATTAAACTGAACATTTCCCAACTGTTGTTTCCATATACTCCTGATATGACAGAATTAAAAGCCCTCATCTTTGATGTTGATGGCACCTTAGCAGATACAGAAAAAGATGGTCATCGAGTGGCGTTTAATCAGGCTTTTCAATCAGCGGGACTTGATTGGCATTGGTCAATCCAACAGTACGGAGAATTATTAGAAACCACTGGTGGGAAGGAAAGAATAGTGCATTATGTTCAAACATGTCACCCCCAACGTTATTCCCATGCAAGTCTTACCAATTTAATAGAACAGATTCATCAATCAAAAAGTCATTACTATGGTGAAGTCTTAAAGTCAGGGGTCATCTCTTTACGTCCTGGGATTCGACGGCTATTCATCGAAGCGAAATCGGCAGGAATCCAGTTAGCCATTGCAACCACCAGTTCCCATGCCAACACCCTATCCCTCCTGGAAAATTTAATTGGGATAGAGAGCCCAAGCTGGTTTACCGTTATTGGGTCGGGGGATCGGGTCACGTTGAAAAAACCTGCCCCTGATGTGTATCTTTATGTTTTAGAAAAGCTGGGTTTGCCGGCGACTGCCTGCTTGGCGATAGAAGATTCCCATCAAGGTTTAAAATCGTCATTGGCAGCAGGATTGCCCACTGTCATCACGGTGAGTACCTATACTCAATTACAAGACTTCAATGGTGCCTTAGTTGTGTTAGACCATTTGGGGGATCCTGGAAATCCCTGTCGGATTCTATCTCAGTCTTTTAGAGATTCCCTTCATGGTGGGGGGGGGACATCCCTGGTATTTCCATGGATTAATGTGGCTCAATTACGACATTTCCGGGAACTTACGAACTAAGGCGAACCCCTTGAATTTCTAGTTCCACCCTAGACTTCCCCTGCCAGGAATTATCCCGGAGGCAGTAAGCAATATCAATTCTCCACGGCAGTGGACAGTATTCTCCCCAACGCCATGCCATGGCATTTAACTGAACCATACCTTCGTCATCCGTCACTTTTAATTTAAGATGCCCTCCCTTCACTTTATTTTGTTCCAGTATCCGAACATTCCGGGTCCAGAAGATGGGTTTTTTATTATCAATGCCACAGGGGTGTAAGGCATTCATTTGGTGGTAAAGATCCATGGTAAGTTGATCTAAGGTTGCGTGGCAGTCTACCTGAATCAACGGTTTAAGATGTGCCGGTTCCAAACATTGATGGGCAAATAGTGATAGACGATTGCGTAATGTATCCCAATGGTGAGCAGATAATGAAAAGCCCCCAGCGGCTTTATGTCCACCATGTTTTAGGAGTAAATCTTTACAAAACTCTAGGGCTGCAAATACATGAAATTCGGGAATCCCCCGAGCCGACCCCCTGATTTGTGATTCATCTTCATAGGTACCTATAAAGACAGGGACTCCATAGCGTTCAACCAATCGAGATGCTACGATGCCGATTACGCCATGGTGCCATCCCGGTTGGGCAATAACCAATACCCGTTCTTGTTGTATGTCTCCATGCCAATTTTCGCACCATGCGATCGCCGACTGTTCAATTTCTTGACATAACTGTTGCCGTCTGTGGTTGATGTGTTCACACTGGACTGCTCGTTCCCAGGCAATTTTTCTATCGTCTGTGGTCAACAACTCAATCACCAGTTGGGGATCGTCAATTCGACCCACCGCATTAATTCTAGGTCCTAGCCGAAAGCCAATATCATCTGGTTTGAGGGACAATGGGGAGAAATTGGAAGCACTATGGAGTGGTTCCTTCCCCACTATCCAGGCTTCCGGTTCAGCCCCATTAACCCCCACCCCCGACACCTGAATCAATGCTTGAATCCCCACCACGGTAGACTGGGGTAGACATTGTAACCCTTGTTTCACCCAGCGACGATTGACTCCGGTTAACGAGGCAAGGTCAGCAATGGTACCTAGGGTAAAGAGTTCTAATAAGGTTTGGGATAGTTGTTCCTGTTGACCAATATGCTCTGCCAGTGTTAGGGCAAGAATATAAGCAACACCAACTCCAGCCATGGTGTGATAGGGTGAAGTTTCTGGAATCAGCTTAGGGTTCAGTATGGCATTGGCGGGAGGCAACAGGGGAGGGAGGTCATGATGGTCGGTAATAATAACGGCTAAGCCCAATTCCCTTGCTTTGATAATGGGCTCCATGGCACTAATGCCATTGTCTACTGTTAATAGTACCTTTACCTGATCCTGATGGAATTCATCTACAATTCGCTCATTAATTCCATAGCCTTCTTGCATTCGACTGGGGATGGCATAGTCAACTAAGGCACCTAAGGAACGCAAGGATCGGATTAATAAAGCAGTACTGGTCATACCATCTGCATCATAGTCTCCACAAATGGCGATCTTTTGATGTTCTATAATTGCAGTATGAAGGATGGAGATGCTGATTGGCAGATCAGGAAATTCGTCTAATGGGGAGGGTAATGGTTGGGTCGTTGGATCTAGAAAACTCTGAACTGCATGAATGTCAGTGAGACCGCGATTCAGGAGTACTTGTGCTAAAAGGGGGGATAACCTAGTTGCTTGGGCGATCTCACTGGCTTGTTCTGGCTGAGCCGGAAATAGTTGCCAACGCTGATGGGGGAATCGGGGGATGACTCGTGATTGGTTCACTGGAGTAGGCATTTCAATGATGAAAGGGAATCATAATCAAGGGTAAAAGGCTGGGAAGTAACCCAAAAAGTAAGTTGGCTCTGGCAGGGGGAGAGTCATTAGGAGTACTGATAAGAGCCGTTAGCCTTTGTATGAGACGGTTAGGGGGGCATGGGGACTCAAAGGCGGCAACCATAGTAACCGGAATAGGAAAAGCTGTAGTAGGAGCGGCAGCTAGGATTACTAAGGATTCGGCCAATAGGAGAGGGTCTGTGAATTGGGCGGCATAGTGATCAGCACGAAGTTCCCTCAGCATTAATAATTCTTCCCATAGAAATTCTGTGTGGGGTAACCACCAAGTTAAACGCCGGAGCCAGCCTAACCAAAAGAACCAAAAGGTATCATGACTGAGGGCATGGGCTTGTTCGTGGACTAAGACCGCTTCTAAGTGCTGGTCATCG
>Ga0172367_10003117_pt1 | contig 21984 bp, 18 predicted proteins | sample Lak10m_FD_114542 | JGI IMG/M metagenome (GOLD analysis project Ga0172367, IMG submission 114542) | Freshwater microbial communities from Kabuno Bay, South-Kivu, Congo - kab_022012_10m | ecosystem: Environmental > Aquatic > Freshwater > Lake | place: Democratic Republic of the Congo: South-Kivu... | reverse complement strand
GCCCGGAGCGCTCTCCAGGAATATTGTGCCACCAAAGGACTCGATCCTGTGCCTGATATTGTCTAAGCCCATCCCGTGGGAAGGACTTCGTTCGGGATCAAACCCCTTCCCGTCGTCGGTATAGATGATGTTCAGCAGGTGTTCTCCGGCATGGATCTTCAGGAAAATGTTTTTAGCATTCGCATGTTTTATCGTATTGTGAAAAAGCTCCGTGATGCAGCGATAGAGGGTCAGTTCCTTATTGATGGCAAACCGTTTGGGCAGGTCGGGCAGGAACCGGACATGGATCTCCCCGTTCCGAACGATGGGGGCAATGAAATTGTTCAGTGCGGTGATCAGTCCGTGCTTTTCCAGCACATGCGGGCTGATGTTGTGAGAGATCCGGGAGACCTCCTCGATGGCATCGGAGATTACCTGTTGCAACCGGTCACGGATCGCCTCCTGCTCCTCCGGCCTGGCGTCCAGAAAGGCCTGAAAGTAGTGGTTGATCGCCGACAATTCAGGGCCCAGGCCATCATGAAGGTCACGCGCAATGCGCTTGCGCTCCCGGGTTTCGGTCTCCACCACCGCCTCCATCAGCTTCTGCCTGATGGTACCGCGCCGCCTCAGCCGGTAATAAAAGAGACTCACCATCAGGGCGATAAACATCGTACAGAGCAGGATGATCATCAGGATCAGCTGTTTTCGCTGAAACTTGTTAATCTGCTTCTCCTCCTTGATCTTCTGCTCCTTGATCAGCAGATCATATTTGGCCGACTCTTCATTGATCTGCCGGTCGATCCGGTCTCTGAAAAACTCCGACTGAAGGCGGTAACTGATCTGAAGCATGGCATAGGCATCCCGATACTCATTCATCGCGCTGAGGTTCCTGGCCAGCTCTACATAGAGCCTCATATAGAGATTCCGGTTCTGCTGGATCTGGCTCATTTCCATGGCCTGACCGATGGTCTGAAGGGCTGATTCGTACTGCATTTCCCTGCTGTATATCCTGCTCAGGTTGTTGAGCGCGTTCATCGCATGAAAGGGCATTCCGGCCTCTTTAAAATTCCGGACCGACTCCAATGCCAGCTCCCTGGCTTTGCCGTACTCTCTCTTCCGGATATACTGAAAGCTCAGCTCATTCTGTGATGCCGCCAGATTCGGTTTGCTCCCGATCTTCTCCGAAAGGTCGGTACATTTTTCGGAATAGCTGACTACCGAATCGGTAAAACTCTCCTTCGGAAACCCCCACTCATTGTACAAGGCAGCAAGCCGGTTATACGCATAAGCCCGGTCTTCGGGAGAGATGGGGGAATCGTCCGACAACAAACCCATCAGCAGCTCTACTCCCTTGGCATATTCCTGTTTTTGCCGGTAGGCCTCTGAAAGGTCTATGACGCATTGAGGACACGCCTCAGCGTGCTCATCCGCCACATCGAGCGCTTTCATCAGCAGGGGAATGGCTTTGTCGGGCATGGACCGTTCAAGGTACCGTTCGGAAACATATAAAAGCGAATCGGTATATCCAAGTGAATCGGGCGCCGAGAACATTCGTTGTTCGGCCAGGGCAAAGGCTTGCCTGTCGGCACGGGCATCCTGAAACTCTTGAAACTGGATCATTGCTTTTTGGACGGGGGCGCTAATCCGTTGACAAACAGCATATCCGCCGCTAATACAAGAAAGAATGACGAGGAAAATGGTTCGTTTCAGATGCATGACATGGCACTCACAGGATGAATCCTCCGTAAAAATAAACAATTATCCTGCCCTCTTGTCGATAGGTCGATAATTCGTGACGAATAGTAGAATTTTCTTTTTTATCCTCTTTCAACCCCCCAATTTTGAAAAACCGGACACGATAATAAAGGAGGATCCATGAAACGTATTATACTGATAATATTTTTATTGACAACTATCATTCCTCTCTTCTCCCAGTCCATGACGTATGCCGTGAGGGTGAGCGCCACTGTCCAGGAAGATCCTCCGCAACTCACCTTCACCTGGCCGGAAGATCCCTCAGCCCTCCGATACCATATCTTCAGGAAACCTCTTTCCGACACCAGCTGGGGGGATCCTGTAGCTGTGCTGAATGGCTCTGGCATTCAGTTTATCGATACGAATATCGCGACGGGAGAAGCCTATGAATACGGATTTTACAAAACGCTGAATAGGTTCTCCGACACCCTGGTCCTTACAAACGGGACCCACGTAACCTTCACCGTGCACGACTCCTGGGGAGACGGCATGTGCTGCCACCACGGCCAGCCGGAGTAGGGTCCACCATTGATTATGCCACAAAAACGGTTTTCTCCGTCTTTACCATGCTCTACGGCAGCTACTTCGGTGACTGGGACAATACCAACAACCTGATGCGTGCCTCGCTGGCTTCTGAAGGGGGGATCCTCACCTGCTGCTGGGCAGGGGCCCCGGTGTGGGACTTTCACCACATGGCCTTAGGCATGCCCATCGGGTACTCCACCCTCGTCACCCAGAACAACATCAACCTCTATGCTCCGGCCGACCGTGCTTACCAGGTTCCCACAGCCCTGTTAGGTGACCCTACCCTGCGGTTGCATATGGTGCTGCCGCCGGGGGAGGTGGAGGCGGAGCAGGTGAACGGTTCCGTCCATCTCTCGTGGCAACCCTCGGCGGATGAGATCGAAGGATATCATGTATTTCGTGCAGCCACCCTCTTTGGCGAATTTACCAGGATCACCGGCGAGGCCGTCACCACGGAATCCTTCTCGGATCCTGAGCCGCTGAACGGGAAGAATGTCTATATGGTACGAGCCCTGAAGCTGGAGAGCTCCGCCAGCGGCAGTTACTACAACCTCAGCCAGGGGGTGATCGATTCGCTGGAGGTGGTCACACATACCGATGAGCCCGGGGAAATCCTGCAGGGCCACATCCGGGTCTATCCCAATCCAACCGGCCATAGCTGCCGGGTTGAAGTGTGCCTCCCCGGCGAGGAAGCGGTCCGCGCGGAGATCATCACCGCCAGCGGAATGCTGATCCGCCGGCTCGAAAATCCGATAAAAACCGATACAAACAGGCTGATCTATTTTTGGGACGGAAAAGAGATCCAAGGATGATTACCTGCCGGCTATCTCCGGGAAACAGAAGGGATCCTTTTGTACTTCAGGATAGCGGAGGTAGGCAGAGATCGCTACCTGGTAGGCGCCGATCCCTTTTGTTGCTTTTGCCTCGTAAATGGCTTTCAGTTCAGGGTTTGCGATCACCCGCCTGGCGAATTCACGGGCATATTCAAACTGACGCCGGTGTTGTTTCTGAGCCTCGCTCCATTTAAGTTTCGAGGTATCGGGAAGGGTCCTGACTAAACCGTTTTCCTGAAAAACAAGACTTCCTCCAGGTTTTCCCGACAATCCCTTCGTGAGGTTATTCCCTTTGATTCTGGCCATTTGGGTGTGATCTGTACACGGTCCCCCGTTGAACAAATATACAAAAAAATATGTTACCTATTCCCTGGCAGGATCCATCAGGAGAAAAAAGAGGACTCCCTCATGGTCGGGACCCCTTTTTGGTCCCTGCTCTCCGGGTCCCTGAGGTCCTGGCCCTTTGGGCGCCCCTTTCATCGGGGGGCGCTCCGGGAGCATCTCTTTCAGTCTCTCTTGGTGGTTTTCCGCAATTTTCCTAACGGCTTCCAGCTGAGCCCTGCATTCGGCAATGGTGGCTTTTTCACCGGCCGACAGCTCCTTGTCAAAGGCGACACGCTGCTGCATCATCTTTCCTCTATCCTCTGGATTCCCGGGTCCTCTGCCCTGCGGCCCCCGGTCGCCTCGTCCCATGCGCATGGGCCTGTTGGCCCTGATCGAATCCCATTTCTCGATTTGTTCCGGGGTCAGGATCTTTTCAATTTCCCCCCGGTGTTTTTCCCGGAGATCCTGCATCTTTTCGAAGCGTTGATCCCGGGTCAGGGTGGAATCCTGCCAAACGGCATCCCGTTCGGTAGTGAAACCCTTGAACAGGGTCTGCCACTGTTTCTCCTGCTGGTCGGTCAGGTTCAGATCATGTTTCAACTGCTCCACACGTGCATCCCGGTTCATGGGACATCCGTGGTTCTGAGCCATTCCCAGGGTGGCAGCCCCCAGCATCAAGGCCATCATCAATATGATTGCTTTAGTTTTCATAAGTGGTTTGATTTTAAGTTTATCGAATTGTACGGCGTAAAAATAATTGTGGGGAGAGGTTCCGGCAATATTTTTCAACCACCGGCCCGAACATCTTGTCAAATGGATGATCTGTGTCAATATCGCATAAAAGGAGCCCTGATTGAGAAAAACGAAAGAATCCTTGAAAAGATCGGCCTGTTGGTTGAAAAGGAGGCTCTATCTGAAAGTGAAATTTTATCTTTGGACAGAATTTCTCTCCATGGTTGATTTCAGAAAGGTACGGATCCCGGCGATGCATCTGGCAGGATGGATCATCTACCTGTTGTTGCTCACCTGGCTCCTCTCCGATTTCAGAACCTTCGAAGAGGCGCTGATCCGCGGGTTCTACATTGTCATCGTGCAGTGTATCATCTTCTACATGAACTACTATCTTTTGTTGCCCAGACTCCTTGAGCAGCGGCAATATCTCCTCTATCTCTTAAGTGTCGTCCTTCTTACCGTCGTCGCCCTGGTCATCCTTTATTTCATTGACAAGTACCTGTTTCCCAGAGAGATTCGTTCCATGATCGACCGGGGTTTCCCAAACGAACTCCAGGAAGGGATCAGGCAGCGGGAGTTGCCCAGGCCTTCGCACCGGGTGGGGATCCGTGCAGGATTAATGGCAAGGCGCGCCATCATCTTTAATGGATTTCAGATCCTCTTTGTATTGTTCATCAGCACCATTTACAGGAACCTGGTCTTCAGCCGGAAACGCGACAGGGAGGAGTTGCAGTTAAAAAACCAGGTGCTGGAAGCTGAATCGAAGTTGCTGAAATGGCAGATCAATCCGCATTTCCTGTTCAACACCCTCAACAACATCTATTCGATGTCGCAGTTGAAATCGGACAAGACCCCTGATGCCATCCATCGTCTTTCAAACATGCTGCGGTATATCTTATATGACTGCAATGAGAAGGATGTCAGGCTGGAGCAGGAGATCAGCTACCTGAAGAGCTACATCGAACTTCAACGGTTGAAAGATGACAAGCTCATCAATGCGACCTACGATTTCGCCGAAGCCGATACCGGGTTGAGGATTGCCCCCCTGCTCTTCATTGCCTTTGTGGAGAACAGCTTCAAACACAGCCATATCGAGGACATTGACGCCTCCTGGATCCGGATCACCATGAAATCAGACGAAAACAGGCTTTTTTTTACGTGCGAGAACTCCATCCCCGGCATCCCCCCGGCCAAAGATGTGACGCACGGCATTGGGCTTGACAATATCCGCCGCCGCCTTGAACTCCTTTATCCCGGCCGGTATATCCTGAACATCACGGAAGAGAAGCAGGTCTATTCCATTCACCTTACCCTTCAATTAGATGAAGCTGAATTGCCTGATCGTTGATGATGAGCAGTACGCGCGCCAGCTGTTAGCCGGCTATGTGGAGAAGCTCCCCGGCCTGAAACTCGCCGGCATGGCACGCAACGCGATGGAAGCCTTGCAGATCCTGCAGGAATCGGCTATCGACCTGCTATTTCTGGATGTCCAGATGCCTGACCTGACCGGTATTGAGATGATCAAGGGGTTGCATGTCAAGCCGGTGGTCATTTTCACCACCGCTTATAAAGAGTATGCGATTGACGGCTATCAGCTGGATGCGGTGGATTACATGCTGAAGCCGATCTCGTTTGAACGGTTTGTGCAGGGGGTGAACAAAGCGACCGAACTGATCCGGCTGCGACGTCTGCAGGCCGACGCTGTTCCTGCGGAAGATAAACGCATGGCCGGCAGGCAGGATTTCATCACCCTGAAAGCCGACTACAAACTTTACAAGGTGAAGCTCGATGACATCCTCTACATTGAGGGGCTCAAGGAGTATGTCACCTTTTACACGCGCCAGCGGAAATTTGTCGTGCTCGAGTCCCTGCTCCGCCTCGAGCAAACCCTTCCGGCCAACTTCATCCGCGTCCATAAATCCTACATCATTAACATTGACCATGTGAATGCCCTCAACGGGAACCAGATCGAGCTTGGTTCCGCGCGGATCCCCATCGGAAGATCCTATGCCGACCAGGTGAAAGGAAAGCTGTTCGGGCTGAACACATAACCGAACACAACGATTCAACACCATCGCCTCCAGGTGAAAAACCCGTTTATGATCCTCCTCCTCTTGCTTTTAATCGCCGTGCGTATTACCTTTGAATTTTTAACCTGTTCCCAGCAACCGGCCGGATGTTATTTCCTCCTCATCATTACACGGGATGGATCAACAGTCCGAAAGATGATTAAAAATTAAATTCTCTTCATGAATCTGTGCACCATGCCAACGATCCTTAAATTCATCTTCATTCTTGTTTTCGTTTCTCTTTTTTTAAAGGCTCTGCCGGAAGATCTCAGCCAACACGACAGCGCTATGCGAAACCTGAACGGAAAAGGGGTTCAGCTGGTCAATGAGAACCGGTATCCGGAAGCGTATGCCGCCTACCGGGAAGCACTGCAGATGGCCCGCAACCTTGACGATGTATCTTATATGGCGCTGATTTATAATAATATTGGTATTGCCTTTCGACTTCAGGGAATGCTTGACAGCGCTGAACATTACCACCTGCTCTCTCTCGGAATAGCCCGAAAGCTGAATGATCCGGAAAAGATTGGCGCTGCGCTCGCAAAACTTGCGTCGGTGGCCGGGTACAAAGGCGATTACGTTACGGCCATCCGCGAATTGAATGAAGCACGCCAGATCTATGAAGCAAACCAACTTGGGAAGGAACTTCTTAACACCTACGTCAGTCTTGGGATTCAATACGGGTACCTGAAAGACTTCAGAAAAGCCCGGGAGGCTTACCGGATGGCGGAAGAGCTGAACGATTCGTTGCAGGACAGGGAGACCCGGCTCAACCTGTTAAACAACCTGGGATACCTGTATTACAATGTGAAACAAGATTTTGACTCGGCCAGGATCTACCTCTTCCAGGCAAAGGAGATGGCGGAAGAACTTCACATTGAACGATCCATCCTTTCCGCGACGATCAACCTTGGCAACACCTACATGGATCAGAATAACTATGAAGCAGCCCTGACCTATTACCTTCAGGCTTTCCACTCCCCGCTGCTGAACCAGTTTCAGATGCAAAAGACAGCTACGGTCATCAACCTTGGCACGGCCTATATGAACTTGGGAGAGATCTCCAAAGCAGAAACATTCATCACCCAGGGATTGCAGTTAGCGGAACAAAACCAACTCACCCAGTTTCGCATGGTTGCCTGCAAGACCATGGCCACGATCAAAGAAAAAGAGGGGGACTTCAGGTCAGCAGCAGATTATATCCGACAGGCGGTGGTTCTTTCCGACAGTCTCTGGAACCAGAAGATCGCCGACCGGGTGGCGGAGATTGAATTCTCGCATCAGCTTGAAAAAAAGGAGACTGAAAATCAGCTGTTAACCAAAGAGAATGAGATGAAGGAGGAGGTGATCGCCCGGCAACGGGTGATGGTGGTCGGGATCTCATTCATTACGGCGCTTTCCCTGATTTTGCTGGTGGTGATCCTCCGGAGCAGGAACAGGCAGAAACTGCTCAACAGCCAGCTCGACGAAAAAAATTCCCAGCTTACGGAGCTGAACCAGACCAAGGATAAATTCTTTTCCATCATCGCACATGATCTGAAAAGTCCCTTCAACGCCCTGCTTGGGTTGCTGCAGGAACTCGATCTGAGCTATGAGGAGATTGATGAAGAGTCAAAAAAGAAGATCATCTACAACCTCCGGAAAAGCGCCCAGAATACTTACAGCCTGCTGGTCACCCTGCTCGAATGGGCGCAATCGCAGCAAGGGGTCATGCCCAATGTTCCCCAGGAGGTGAAGATCCACCAGTCAGTGAACAATATATTTGATGCCCTGAGAACGCGTGCCGATCTGAAATCCCAGATACTGATCAACGACACCGACAAGGCAGTCACCATCAACGCCGATGAAGGCTTGCTGCATTCCCTCTTCCTCAACCTGATCAACAATGCCATCAAGTTCACCCCCATAAGCGGTACGATCAGGGTGACGAGTGAACGTATCGGAAAATCCCTGAAAATCTGCGTTTCCGACACCGGGATCGGCATCCCGGAAGAGGAGATCCCCAACCTCTTCCGGATCGATAAATCGTTTCGCCGCCAGGGAACGGAACGGGAACTCGGTACCGGCCTCGGACTGATCCTCTGCCAGGAGTATGTCAAACTCATAAAAGGAAACCTAACGGTGACCAGCAGCGTAGGGGAGGGAAGCTCCTTCTGCCTGACGGTTCCCCTTGCATCCTGAGTTGCCCGTGCGGCTGATTTGCCGGATGTGCTTCTCTCCCAACCCCGCATTTTCCCCTGTTAATTTATTAACATGCAAATATTTATATATTTACCATTATATTTGTATCCGGAAGAGGGAAACCAACGTTATTCCAGTGAAAATCCTGCTGACCGGAGCCACCGGATATATCGGAAGACAATTGTTGCCAGTCCTGGTCCAGGCCGGCCACCGGGTAGTCTGTTGCGTCAGGGATAGAAGGAAACTGACCCCTCTGCGCGAATGGCAGGATCGGATCGAGGTGATTGAACTCGATTTTTTGGAGAGATCCACGCTTGACAGCATTCCTGTTGATATTGACGGAGCCTATTACCTGATTCACTCCATGACCTCCACAGGGGCGGGACTTAATCAGGCTGAAGCGTTGGCGGCCACCAACTTCAGGGATTATGTCAGCGCCACCCATGTCAGCCATGTGGTGTTTCTCAGCGGCATATGCAATGATCCCCGTTTATCGAAACACCTGGCCTCCCGCAAAAATGTGGAAGAGATCCTCAGCGGCGGCCGGTATCACTTCACTGCCCTGCGGGCCGGGATCATCATCGGTTTGGGCAGCGCCTCCTTCGAGATCATCCGGCACCTGGTGATCAAACTGCCGCTGATGATCGGCCCGAGCTGGCTATTGACCCGCTCACAGCCCATCTCCATCAGGAATGTGATCCAGTGCCTTGACAAAGCGCTTTTCAACCATGAATGCTTTGGCAGGAATTTTGACATCGGAGGGCCGGATGTCATGACCTATAAAGAGATGCTGATGCAGCTGGCCAGGTTCCGTGGATCCAGGCGCCGGATCTATGCCATGCCGGTGGTTTTCCCTCGGTTGTCGGCCCTTTGGCTCTATCTTCTCACCCCGGCCTCCTTCCCCCTGGCTGTTCACTTGGTGAACAGCATGCGTGTGGAGGTCGTGGCCAGGGATGACCGGTTGCTGAAACTGCTTGGCATCCATCCGATGACATTTCAGGAATCGGTGGCCGATGCCTGCATCACGATGAAGAAATGATCATAAAATCGTATCTTTGCACATGAATATACCGACATATCTAACTTTTATGAAGCTCAAACCACTCTTTTTCATCACGTTCCTCGTTCTTGGCTCCACCCTGCTCAGGAGCCAGGATTTTTTGGCGATCCCTCTTTCCATTCCGGGAATTGCCAATGGCGGAAGCTGCTGGGGTGATTACGACAACGACGGCGACCTCGACCTGCTTCTCAACGGACAATTGGCCGACTGGACATCCACAACCATGATCTGGAAGAACACGGATGGCGTATTTACGGAAGTTCCGGGAGAATTTCCCGCGTTGTACCAGGGTACAGCCCGGTGGGGGGATTACGACAACGACGATGACCTGGATCTGCTGGTCTGCGGGATGAATAACCTGGGGGAGGGAAAGACGCTGCTGTTCAACAATGACGGCGGAACCTTTATTCAGGCAGAGGCTCCCTTTACCGGGATCACCCTGGGCAGCGCCACCTGGGTGGATGAGAACAACGACAACTGGCTGGATGTCATGATCGCCGGCGATTCATCCTACAATGATCCGGTGGCGAGGCTCTACCACAACAACGGAGATGGCGCCTTTACGGAGGTGGATGCCAAGCTTCCCGCCTCTCTCAATGGGTCCTATACATTCGGGGATTACGACAACGACGGGGATGAAGATCTCTTCATCACAGGGTTTTGTGAATACACCTATGCCAGCCGGTTGCTGCGGAACGACGGCGAGGGAAGCTTCGCCGACACACAGATCCCGTTCGACAGCGTGGCTTACGGCTATATGATCTTCCTTGACATAGACAAAGACCGTGACCTCGATATCATCTACATGGGCAATGACCTCAGTGCAGAATACATTGCCCGGGTTTACCGGAATGACGGGAACGACACCTTCACCAAACTCACCACCGGCCTGGTAGGCGAATGGGTAGGCCAGATCGATGCGGCCGATTTCGACAATGACGGCGACCCCGACCTGGCCATCACCGGCGCCCTTTGCTGCGGAAACGCCCTGACCGACCTCTATCTGAATGACGGGAACGGACATTTCACCTCCTTCCAGAGCAATCTGCCCGCCAGGACCTTCAGTCAGATCCGGTTCGGGGATTTCGACAACGACGGCGATGCCGACCTCCTGCTCACGGGGATTGCCGAAACGACCACCGGCCTTCCGATGACACAGATCTTCAGGAACACAATGGGGACAAACACCTTCGGAAGCAACGCCCCTCCGGATGCTCCCGGCAACCTCACCGTGGATGTCATCCTCGATGAGGCCACCTTTCATTGGTCGCCCTCTGCGGATGACAAGACGCCGCCGGCAGCCCTCACCTATAACCTGTACCTCGGTGATGCCCCGGCTTCCTCTACGGCCGTATCCCCGATGGCCAATCCGGCGAATGGGTTCCACCGGGTATTCGCCACCGGGAATGTGAACCAGGACACATCCTGGACCATCAGGGGACTTCCTGCCGGAACCTATTACTGGAGCGTTCAGGCTTATGACCACAGCCTCTCGGGATCGGCCTTTGCCTCTGAACAGAGTTTCGCGATCACTTATGTGGGAACAGATGAAGATCCTGAAACTTCAGCGATCCTCCTTTACCCCAACCCGGTTTCGACACGCCTCCAGGTACGTTGCGAAGCGGGAGGGGAGATGAGCCTCTATGATGCGTATGGGAAACTAAGAGGAAGCCATCCTCTATCGGCAGGCGTCAACACCCTTGATGTCAGTAGCCTGGAAAAGGGAATATACCTTCTTCGGATAACAGCCGGAGGCCATCTTGCCACGAAAAAGTTTATCAGGGAGTAACCCGGCAAGCTTCATTCGAAAAACTACCTGCTCACCACGATTTTTTGCACCAGTTGTCTCTCCCCGCAGGTTAGCGCAACCGTGTAAAGCCCGTCGGGGATAATGCCAAGGTCAACCGGGATAGAGCTAATTCCACCTGAAGTGGCAATGTTATCGCTGTAGATCTTTACACCGGAATTGTTGTATACAGCAAGCTCCCAGGATGTTTCCCCGTAGCTGTCTATTGTCAGTGTGAACTTCCCGTCGTTTGGGACAGGACGTATCTTCATGGCCTGGGGGTCGTTTTGGCGGATGCCGGTTGTTTGGCCGGAGATCTCGATAGCGAGGGTATCTGTTACCGTGGTATCCTGCACGGCGGCAGCCACAGCAAAGACATCACCGTTGGTGATGGCAGTCACCAGGCCCGACGCGCTGATCGAAGCGCTGCCTGATCCGGGTAGGATGCTCCAGTTTACCTCCTGGTCGGCTTCAGCAGGAAATACGGTTGCAACAAGCTGCAGTGTGCCGTGATCTACTGTGATTTCAGGAGCAACACCGCCCTCGGTTTCGACGGTAAGCCCTACCAGTCCTCCGATAGAGATCCCCTGCGCATAACCCAGATAGCTGATAAGCCGGTTCTCGGTCCATGTGCAGGCAAAACGATTCGGACCGTCGGGAGTGAGACAATATCTCATCTTGGGATTCCCCGGCGATGCGGTGGTCGAACTGACGATAACATTATCCCCGGGCCAAACGAAATTTCCACTTTCATCAAGTCGCGTAACATAGATTTTTTCATCGACATCATACGTCATGAAAATCGGGTTGTCGGAAGTAAGGCCAAGTTTGCCGCATTGCTGTATAGTCAGATTGTTGATGGGATAAACCACTTTGCCTGTATTGGTGAACTGCCGGGCACCCGAGGTTTTCAGGAATTTTTGAACATATACCCCGTACACCGTCTGAGTGGGATCGCTGAATGTACAGAGAGACCAGACATAGGCCGACCCGGAAGCCAGATTGATATCGGTTTGCATCTGATAGCTGTCATTCGTACCCGTGGAGGTATTGAAATTGGAACCGTTCATTCCCCAGGGGATGGTTCCTGCCGGGTTGATCCGTTGCAGGTAAGAATTGAATCGATTGCCAACCGAAGCATAATAGCCAAAATAGGTTGTATCCCCCTCGGCGGCAATGGAATAATACCTGTAAGCTGCTGTGGTAAGGTCGGATATCTGAAGGGGAGCGTAGAGGGCGGTCCCCGAATTATCAAACATCTGGGCGTACAAGGTGGTATAGGGGCCGGTGACCAGTTTCTGGTAAACCACGGTAAATTTTCCCGCCGTGTTCGCGATCACCTGGCCACGGGAGGTACTGCTTGAACTGACCGTGATCGATATCGGGGTTGCCCATGCCGTGGTTCCGCCGGTGGTGATCTTTTGCAGGCTGAGGGTGTTGGTGCTCCCGTCAATCCATGCAACAACCACCTCACCATTGCTCAGCGCGGCAGGATACGGGGCAAGGCCCAACCCCAGGTCAATGCCGTCGTCGCCCCACAATTTGGTCCCGTCCTGAGCAATCTTATAAACCACCGCCATCATGTCTGAGAAGGCCTCGTATTGAAAACCGATGATCAGGTTGTTGTCTTCATCCACGCAGACATTGAACACGAACGTGGCGGAGCCTGAGGTTTGATTGGAGACAAGAACGCCGTCGGGCCCAAGAAGTTTATAGCCATTGGCATCAATCAATTGGGCTCTCATGTCGTAATTTCCGCCATTTTGATGATAATAGGCAACCCAGGTCTTCCCGTCGGTGGTCGGGGCCGCCTGCATATCGGCCATGGGAAGGCTGGATATTTGGATGTTCACAGCCGTGTTAGGGTTCCATTGCGCCCTGAGCAAACCGGGCACAAATGCAAGAAGGACGAACATGGCAAGCGCCATAGGTTGAAGCTTTGTTTTCATAAGTGTATTAGTTAAAAATTAAAGGTATTTACTGTACTACGAATTTTCTTAACTGACGCTGATCCCCCGTCTCCAGCTTCAGCAGGTACAATCCTGATGCAAGGTCAACGGGGAAGGTCATCGTTTGGAACCCTCCCTGACGATCGCCACTGAACAGGGTGGAAGCCACTTCTCCCCGGAGGGAGAGCACTTCGATAATGACCGGTTCCGATTTGCGGGTGGTGAAAGTAACGGTCAGATGGTCGGTCACGGGATTGGGAAAAACCACCGGAGTATTTGCCTGCAGATCGTTGATCCCCAATGTATTCTGCATGACAACCATGGTAGTGGTCTTGGTGGTCAGCTGACCGATCACGATGCTTCCGTAGAAGGTGATGGTTCCGACTCCCGGAGAGGGGGCGGTCCACTGGAACAGCCAGCTCTTGGTGTTTCCCTCTTCGGCGAGCGCATGGGTGATGTATTTGTCAGACCCGACCAGTTTGCTGTCGGTGCCGGCGATCAGCGTCCCCAGAAGGTAGCCGGAGCTGTTCATCGGAGAGATCTCAAATCCTTTGTTCCCTTCTCCCGTGGCTGTCACCAGGATGTTGTAGGTGACGCCGGGCTGGTAGCCTTCCGCGGGAATGTCGGAGGTGATCATATCCGCCAGCGGCGTGGCCGCACCACCCATGCAGTGGGTACAGTTCTTTCCGTCGTAGGGAGAATTGGTGTACCCCGGTGGCGCACCCACAGGGTAATCGGTATTTTCCCCTCCGCCGAAAGCGCCCATCAGCACCACCACAGCAGCTGACAACAAGGTGAGCAGAAGTCCGTAAATGTTTCTCATCGCGTTGTTTTTAATGGTAAATTTACAAACATTGGCTCTGATTTTCGTATTTTGGCCAAAAAATTTATCTCATGAAACGCCAGACCCTTCTCCTCTTCATTGCATTCACTCTATCCATCAGCCTCTTTTCCCAGGAGAAGGTCAGGAACCTCATCCTTATGATCCCCGACGGGACCAGCAGCAGCATCTTATCCCTGGCCCGATGGTATAAATTCGGCGTGTGTGCTGCCGACAACTGCCGCCTGGCGATTGACCCGCATCTTTGCGGGCTGGTCTCCACCTACAATTCCGACTCGCCCATCGGGGATTCGGCGCCCACGGGAAGCGCCTATGCCACCGGCCACCTCTCCAACACCGGGTTTGTGGCCACCTATCCCGTCTCCTCCGGGGCCGACAGGGACCTGATCCGGGTGGACCCGCTGAAAGCTTACCACCCCCTGTTCACCATCCTCGAAGCGGCGCAACTGCAAGGGAAATCGACGGGACTGGTGGTCACCTGCGAGTTCCCCCACGCCACTCCTGCCGACTTCTCGGCACATACCTTTAACCGGGAGGACAAAGAGGGGATCGCCATCCAGATGGTGCACAACCATCTCAACGTGATCTTCGGGGGAGGGATGCAGTACCTTGACCCGGCGAAGCGGGCAGACGGGATGGACCTGCTGAATGAACTTCGCCTCCGCGGTTATACGCTGGCAACCACCGTTGAGCAGTTCCGGTCGCTGAACCCGGCCGACACGCTGGTGTATGGGATCTTCGCTGAAAAAGACCTTCCCTACGATCTCGACAGGGATCCCGCTGATGTGCCGTCATTGGCCGAGATGACCAAAAAGGCCATCCAGATCCTGGCCCCCAATCCCAACGGGTTCTTCCTGATGGTGGAGGGAAGCAAGATCGACTGGGCCGCCCATGCCAATGATGCGGCGGGGATCATCACCGAATACCTGGCCTTTGATGATGCGGTGAAAGAGACCATCGATTTTGCCAACCGCGACGGATACACCGCCGTGGTGGTGGCCCCCGACCATGGCAACAGCGGCATCAGCCTGGGCAACCGCCGCACCGAAGGGGATTACGACGAACTGCCGCTGAACGACCTGACCGGACCGCTGCGGGCCTGCAAGCGCACGGCGGAAGGGATCGCCCGGCTGATCAGTGAAACCCCTTCCAACACCGGGAAGATCTTTTTTGACAACACCGGGATCAGGTTATCGGAAGAGCAGATCCGGGGATTGATGGATGCAGACACCTCGGCCAATGTCGATTTGCTGCCCAACGAGGTGGCCAGGCTCATCAGCGACCATACCTGCGTTGGATTCACCACCCACGGCCACACAGGGGAGGATGTGATGTTGGCGGTGTATCATCCCGGAAATATCCATCCCCTGGGGGTGGTGAAAAATGTAGAGCTGAACGAGTACATGACCCGGATCCTGGCTGTTCCAAACCTGGACTCCCTCACCGAAGCCCGCTTCTGTATTGACACCGTAGCCCTGAGAGGCTTAACCCTGGAACTCATGGCCGGCGGAAAGAGCCTGCCGACACTGGTGGTCCGTCCCGAAAAAAATTCGAAGCTGCGGGCATTGGTCACCGCCTCCAAGGATGAGGTCATCCTCCTGAAAAAAGACCAGGTGGTCAACACGATCCCGCTGCATTCCCTGGCTGTTTATGTGGAGCCACTGGGCCATTTCTTTCTTCCGAAAGATACGGGTGCCCGGCTGAGAGCAGCGTTTCAGCCCTAACCCATCATCAGCGGTATCATGGAAAGATCCAATAAAACGTGTCTGAACCCGCTGAACTATCTCAGGCAAAGCTATCCGGTCGTCAAAAACCGATGGAAGATCATCCTGCCCATCAGCCTGTTCATCGGACTCTTCATGATGGTCTTTCAACCCTTCGGACTCTCAACCTACCGTGGTGACGGTAAACTGCTGACCCTCTCCGGATATGGCCTCGTAACTTTTGTTGTTCTTCTTGTGGACCTCTTTCTGATCCCCTGGGTGTATCCCCCTTTTTTCAAGGACAGGAACTGGAAGGTTTGGAAAGAGATCCTTTTCCTTCTCTTCATACTCATCACCATTGGATTAGGCAACCTGCTATACACCTCTCTGGTGTTTACCATTCCCTTCTCTTTTGCCGCCATTATCACGATCCAGCTCTTCACCCTGGCCATCGGGATCATTCCGGTCGCCACGCTGACCATCCTCAAGCAGAACCACCTGGAGAAAAGAAACAGGGAGGGCGCTGAAGAGCTGTCCTCCGGCCTGAGCTCCCATCCCGGCACGCAGAATCCGGAGCTGGTTTTACGGCTCAGTTCAGACAACGAAAAAGAGGTGGCGGAGATCCCTGTCGCAGCGCTGATCCAGATCCAGGCAGAGGGCAATTACATCACGGTTCATTATTTCAAGGAGGGAAGGACCCAATCGATCCTCCTGCGCAACACATTGAAATCCGTCGAAACCCTGATCGGACCATTCCCCCGGTTGTTCAAATGCCACCGTTCCTTCGTGGTCAACCTTGACAGGGTAAAGCGGATCAAGGGAAATTCGCAGGGGTACCAGCTCGTGATGGAAGGATGTGATGAAGAGGTCCCGGTGTAATATTGCTTCGTCAAACCGTACAGGCGCCCAAATGCGTCTCTACATAAAAAAACAGAAAAATGAAAAAATTATGGATTATCGGAGTGGCTGTGGTGCTGGCAGCTGTTGGTATTATTCTTGGGATCAGCGGTCATGATGTCGGATCGGCAGGGCAATTTGCGCTGGGATATTTTTCCGCCGGGCAATTTTCCATCGGCATCTTCTCCGCCGGGATGTTCTCCGTAGGGATCTTTTCGGCCGGGATCTTCAGTGTCGGGATCTTTTCGATCAGCATTTTCAATGTAGGCCTTTATGCCCTTGGATTTTTCATCTGGGGGTGGAAAAAGCGTTACGCCAGGGCCAGGATTGCTGAGGAGGCCGCGGAGGAGTAAAGCTTCCTGAAACAGAGCAGGAGGAGAAAGCAGGAGCAGCGGAAATATTTCGTTCCAATGAATAGTTGAGTTACCTTTACAAAAAAAAATGATACCATGGAACGGATTTCAAAAACGCTGCTCCTCTGCTTTCTCCTCCTGCTCTCGGGACGGGTGCTCTCCCAGGGGACCACGCTGGTGATCTTTTCTGAAGGCGGCCAAAAATTCACCCTCGAGGTCAACGGGGCCATCCAGAACGAAACCCCCGAAGCCAGGGTGGAGACCAACAACCTCTTCGATTCCGCCATCAAGGTCAAACTTTATCCTGCCGATGACCAGATGCCCCTGATCAGTAAAAGCATCTTCAACACCCCCAACGGGATGCTCTATTATGTTTACCGTCAGGACGCCAAAGGAAGGTATATCCTGGAGAAGACCACGCATGACTGGAGCGGGGAAGAGACCCGCCTGCAGTTTGCCAAGTATGCCTACCCCTTTGTCTACGACCCGTCAGATTACGATGTGGTACGGGAGACGCTGGATCCCGGATCGCAGGATCTCCTGAATGACTATATACGGCAAATAGAAAAGCAGTAATTCCCCCAACGCTTTTACTGATGCGTAAATTCCGAAAATGGTTCTTCCGGATCCTCCTCTGCCTGGTGATCGCCTTTTTCGGCTCTTCCATTTTCTTCGTACTGCTATATAAAGTTGTTCCGCCCCCGGTCACCCCGCTGATGATCGTCCGCTGGATGGAAAAACCGGCCGCCGGCCAAACGCATACCCTTTACAAAGATTGGGTCCCCCTCAGGGAGATTTCCCCAAACCTGCAGTTGGCCGTGGTGGCCTCTGAAGACAACCGGTTCCTTGAACACTTCGGGTTCGATCTTGATGCGATCGAGGATGCCAAGGCATACAATGAAAAACAAAAGGGAAAGCGGCTTCACGGAGCAAGCACCATCAGCCAGCAAACCGCCAAAAATGTCTTCCTGTGGCCGCAACGCTCGTGGGTGCGCAAGGGGTTGGAGGTCTATTTCACCTTCCTGATCGAGCTTGTCTGGAGCAAGCGCCGGATCATGGAGGTCTACCTCAACGTGATCGAGATGGGCAAAGGGATCTACGGGGCCGAAGCGGCTTCACAGGTTTATTTCCACAAACCGGCCGCAAAGCTCACCCGGGGGGAGGCGGCGCTGATTGCCGCCATCCTGCCCGACCCACGCAGGCGAAACCCGGCAAAACCCACCTCCTACCTGCTTGAGCGACAGCAGTGGATCCTTTGGAATATGAACAATATCGGGAAGATCGAATACTGAAATTTTCGTACTTTTGCACCCTGTAATTTTTACTAAAATCCATACGACTATGGCAAAAGATGTGAAAGAGAAGAAGTTCGTTTACTTCTTTGGCGGCAAGAAAGCCGAAGGCACTGCAAAAATGAAAAACCTGCTGGGCGGCAAGGGAGCCAACCTGGCTGAAATGGTGAATATAGGCCTGCCGGTTCCCGCCGGGTTCACCATCACCACAGAGGTCTGCACCTATTTTAACGAACACGGAAAAAAATATCCCCAGGAACTGAAGAGGCAGGTCAACGAAGCGCTCAAGCGAACCGAAACAGAGATGGGGGCCAAATTTGGCGACAAGCACAACCCGCTGCTGGTATCTGTGCGGTCCGGCGCCCGGGCTTCGATGCCGGGGATGATGGAGACGGTGCTGAATGTCGGGCTCAACGACACCACCCGCGAAGGGTTGATCAAGAAGACCGGGAATGCCCGTTTTGTTTATGATTCACAGCGACGGCTGATCCAGATGTATTCGGATGTGGTGATGGAAAAGGCAGCCGGCATTGAACCGGCCGAAGGCAAAGGGGTACGTGTACAACTGGAGCGCGAGCTGCACAAGATGAAAGAGAGCAAGGGCTACATGGTTGACACCGAACTTACGGCCGATGACCTGAAAAAACTGATCGAGATCTACAAAAAGAAGGTGCAGACGGTGCTTGGCAAACCCTTCCCCGAAGATCCCATGGAACAGTTGTGGGGGGCTATCGGAGCGGTGTTCCAGAGCTGGAACGGGAAGCGTGCCATCGCTTACCGCCGTTTCGAGGGGATCCCCAATGAGTGGGGCACCGCCGTCAACGTGCAGTCGATGGTCTTCGGCAACATGGGCGACAGCTCTGCCACCGGAGTGGCCTTCACCCGGAACCCGGCCACCGGCGAAAACTATTTCTACGGCGAGTGGTTACCGAATGCGCAGGGGGAAGATGTGGTAGCCGGTATCCGCACCCCGAACCCCATCAACGAGGTGGGAAAGAACGAGCATACGATTCACCTTCAGTCGTTGGAAACTGCCATGCCCAAGGTTTATAAAGCGTTGAACAAGATCCAGCACAACCTTGAGGATCATTACAAGAACATGCTGGACATCGAATTTACCATCCAGGACGGGAACCTGTATATGCTGCAGTGCCGCGTGGGGAAACGGAACGGACCGGCAGCCGTAAAGATGGCGCTCGACATGTACCGCGAAAAGCTGATCACCAAAGAGGAGGCGGTGCTCAGGGTGGAGCCCTCGCAGCTTGACGAGCTGCTGCACCCCATCCTGGACCCGGCCGCTGAATCCACTACCAAACCGGTGGCCAAAGGCCTTCCGGCAGGTCCCGGCGGCGCCACGGGGAAGATCGTCTTCACCTCCGAAGCCGCGGTGGAAGCTGCGAAAAAAGGGCTCCAGGTGATCCTGGTACGGGAAGAGACCAATCCGGAAGATATTGAAGGAATGCGTGCAGCCATTGCGATCCTCACCGCCCGCGGCGGGATGACCAGCCATGCCGCCCTTGTTGCCCGCGGATGGGGGAAATGCTGTATCGTAGGCGCCGGCGGGATCAAGATCCAGGCCGACAAACGGACCCTCACCATCGGTGATACCGTGCTGAAAGAGGGGGATTTCATCTCCCTCAACGGATCGAAAGGCTATATCTATTCCGGCGAGATGCCGATGATCAAAGCGGCGGAAGAGAATCCCGACTTCCAGGCTTTCATGAAGCTCTGCGACGCCGTGCGCACCATGAAGGTGCGCACCAATGCCGACACGCCGGATGACGCTGCCAAAGCCCGCGCCTTTGGCGCGGAGGGGATCGGACTCTTCCGCACCGAACACATGTTCTATGGAAAAAATGCCGAAGAGCCCCTCTTCATCCTTCGGAAAATGATCGCCTCCAAAACGGAAGCGGAACGCCGCAAAGCGCTGGACGAGCTTTTCCCCTACGTCAAAGCCGATATCAAAGGGACCATGGATGCGATGGACGGCTACCCCGTGACCATCCGCACCCTCGACCCGCCGCTGCACGAGTTTATCCCGCACAGCGCTTCAGGCAGAAAGCTATTGGCTGAAAGCCTGGGGATCTCCGGCACCGAATTCGACCGGCGCGCCGAAGCCCTGGATGAGACCAACCCGATGATGGGACACCGCGGCGTGCGCCTTGGGATCACCTACCCGGAGATCACCGAGATGCAGGTGCGGGCCATCTTTGAAGCCACTGCTGAACTCCTGAAAGAGGGGAAAAAGCCCTTCCCGGAGATCATGATCCCGGTGACCAGTTCGGAAAACGAGCTGAAGCACCAGTTTGCGCTGATCGATAAGGTGCACCAGGAGGTTTGTTCCCGGCTGAAGATCAAGGAGATCAAACACCTTGTAGGCACTATGATCGAAATCCCGAGAGCCTGTCTCACGGCCGACCAGATCGCCCGCACTGCCCAGTTCTTCTCCTTCGGGACCAATGACCTCACCCAGATGAGTTTCGGCTTTTCCCGCGACGATATCGGCGGCTTTCTCCCCGACTACCTCGAGAAGAAGATCCTGCCGGTTGACCCCTTCCAGGTCATTGACTTCGAAGGCGTTGGCGAGCTGATCAAGATCGCGGTGCAAAAGGGACGTTCCACCCGAAAAGAGCTCAAGATCGGGATCTGCGGCGAACATGGAGGCGAGCCGGCATCCGTCGAGTTCTGCTACCAGCAGGGCTTCAACTATGTCAGTTGCTCCCCGTTCCGCGTGCCTATCGCACGGCTGGCTGCCGCACAGGCGGTTGTGAAGGCGAAAGCGCTGAAACCGGTGAAGAAGGTGAAACCGAAAAAAGGGAAGAAATAACGATCATCTCGAATTTTGAAAGGCTGTCCAATCCCGGATGGCCTTTTTTTTATAAAAAATCGGTTCGGAGTTATAACCTTTTGGCTATTTTCCATATTAATGGTCATTTCTTCTCGGGAAAAAAAGCTTACCGGGAAAGGTAACCATGGATTTGCATTATTTTTAATATCAGAAAACACAACCGGATATGTCCAAAAAAATTCGCATCACACGTATGACTATTTCACGAAGGTGATTGATCAAGATGGAAGAGTTTTCACCGTTTATACCGATTCGGAGAGTTTACAAGAGGAGATGATGGCTATTGCTCCCGAAGACAGGAAGCAGATCAGGCGGATTGTAAGGGATATCAAAGTCCTTATGCGAAATGAAATGCCACCGGGGTTTACCCTGAAGGATCTTATTCCTACCGTTTGCAGTATCCTGATGATCTATAAATACAGGCAACCGATCCGTGTGCTGGCTGAAAGATTCATTAACCCTGTTCTGAAAGATTTTTTTATCAAAGGTCTCGATTGGGGAGAGATGTGCAGCGCATTTCTGCTTTGGACGCTGGCCCTGATGGGGAGTAAAAAAGCGGGGTATCCCATCGGTGGATCCCTTAACTTCATCCAATCCATTATTGACAGGTAAAAGAGAACAACCATTGATGACTGTATCATTAACCTGATGTTCTTATTGAAGGGAATTTCTTACTTTTGATTAGTAGAAACTGTTCATCCCCCGATGACCTCAAAAGAGAACGCCTACCTTCAACTTCAGATCCTGATCTCCAGATTTTAGGTCCACCTCAATTCCTCCCGCTCACGCGAATACCTTGACACGCTCACCCGCCGGGATTTCCCTGATCCTTTTTTTCACGCCCCGGGATGGTGTAT
>Ga0172367_10003116_pt1 | contig 21985 bp, 16 predicted proteins | sample Lak10m_FD_114542 | JGI IMG/M metagenome (GOLD analysis project Ga0172367, IMG submission 114542) | Freshwater microbial communities from Kabuno Bay, South-Kivu, Congo - kab_022012_10m | ecosystem: Environmental > Aquatic > Freshwater > Lake | place: Democratic Republic of the Congo: South-Kivu... | reverse complement strand
TTGAGCGAGTCATAGACTTAATCGGTTCTTTGGGTATTTTATTTAATCCTTATTTTGTTATTAAATATTTTTTATAAAAATAAATTAAATCACACACTAAGTCTAATGGAGCGAAGTCGAAGTATGACCGTAGATGCATAACTGAGAGTACGGAATTTTGAATAAACTTTAAATAAAAAAGGAGATGATCTTATGAATGTTCTTACACTCTCGTTTTACAATTAATTAACAAAATATTTTTTACTTTTTCAGGGGCTTTATTATGAAAACTTTAATTATAAAAATGTTTCTAGCTCTTTTTTTCTTTGGTACATTTTCTAATGCACAGGATTTTATCAATCAATTTGATGGTATACCTATTATTATAGGAGCCCCTGATAATATATATGCGACAACATATGATAAAATGGATGAAATGGGTGCAGATTTTGTAATTACAAAAGACCTTACGCAAGTAAGGTTAAATGAGATAAAGTTGAGAAACTTAAATTTTAAAATCATTCCATCACAAACAAAAATAAACCCACCTAACTTACTTTATAATTATATTATGAGTTATACTGAAGGAGCATATACAAGATGGGAAGCTGAAGGAACATCAGCAGGTAAGGGTGATGCGACTCTAAAATACAACCATAGTATTTGTACTACTTTTGTTGAAGGTAATCGAAAAGGAATTGTAACGTTACCTTATTCTGGCTATGATACATTAACAACTGGACCGGGCTATCAGCAAGAGATAAGATATTGGCGTCTTACAGAAAATAGGTTAGATTCTATTAATTATACTGCCGAATTCAATATGAAACTCTCATATTATATACCACAGCAAAATCTAAATCCAGAGGATACTTTATGTATAATTCAGGTTACAAATTCAGAAATAATTGGTCCACCAGCAGAACCATACAGGGATACCGTGATATTTCTGAGAAGTAAAGCAATAAAAAGGTTTGAATTTACTCCAGATATATGGCAGTCTTTCTTAATAAACTACGAACTTACAGAAGTTGAAAACATAACTTTAGAAAGTACGAGTATTCAACTGCCACATTCTACAAATATTAATTTCCATTCTTTAGATCCGATAAATAAAAATGCTGCTGACTACATTCAATTTAAAGTTATCTGGTTTGGAGATCAGTATTCTAAATTATATGTGGATAATGTTATTCTTTTTGATGAGAAAGGAAAAGATTTAAAAACTCTACCTGCAGCTCAACAAAATATTATTGATCAAGCAACACTCTCATTTAATTCTTTAGACAATGAAAACTATATTACAGCCTGGTTTGCCATAGATGAACCTGAAACTATTGACAACTATGAGCCGATTAGAATAGTAGATAGCTTACTAAAAGATGCAAGCGATGGTAAAAGAGGCTTGTGGGTCTCTTTCCCTTCAAGCTGGAATGGTAGATATTATGATAGTTATCTTGGTACACACGGACTTTATAAATCCAATGAATTCTTGCAAAGAACTGGTATCTCGCCTCATCAAAATAATCACCCTTTGTATGACTATCCATTCAATCAAGAAAATATAAATAATTTTCATCCGGGTGATGACTACAGGGATTGGAATATAAAATATCTTGCAGACACTATTATGAATAGAGTAAATAATTGGGATCCTAATTTCTGTATGACTCTATTGTGTGGCAGATACGATGCTGCTAATTTATTCCACGACCCACTGCCGCACGAAATGTTATATGAAGCAAATTTGAAATTATTATATGGGGCAAAGTCTTTATCATTATATGATTATTTCGGTCGTCTTGATCAGGCTGACCACACTGGTCTTGTAATCCCAACTCAGCCTGTTCATACCTATACTTCTAAATGGATTATGGTTCGGGATATTCTTTCTCCAAGATTGAAGGGCAATTTTGGAAAAACACTCAAAAGATTAACTCAAGACTCACAGCATCTAGATATAAATGCTTCAAATAGTTATGGCTTTATCAGTCACTTCTCAGGTAATCTTGAATGTCTCCCAAGTATATCGGATTATGATCTTGGATTCTTTACTGATTCACTTTCCAGAGATTATTTTATGGTAATCAGCCGATATTATAATGATGAAGGAGCTTGTCCGATATTTATAAATCTTGATGAAGGATGTCTTTATAATAATCTTGTACTTACAAAATATGTTGCTGATACTACTTATAATATACTTCGGTCTGATGCAATAAGAGTTGATTTAACAAGAGGTGACGCTGAATTGTACAGAATCTATCCCGTTGTTAGATGGGGTGGCTCTTTGCTAGCAAATGACACGACTAATTCGGGAGAGATATTGTATGATGATATGACAATAGAATCCGGAGCAACACTAACAGTAAATGGAACATACAATGCAAAAGCAAACATTACAGTTAAAAGCGGTGGTAAAATTATTGCAGGTCCTAACGGAAAAATAATTTTTGATCCCGGAAAGAAGTTAATAGTAGAAGGATCAGCAGAGATAAAAGGAACTTCAACTAATCGTCTTGCATTGGAGTTTAAAAGCTCAACAAATCAAGGAGTTGTCATAAAAGCTGGTGCAAGCATAGATATGCAATATTGTGATATAAAATATTCACAAGTTGGTGTTGAAGCAGAAGTTGGAACTGAAGGAATTTATATATCATACTCTAGTTTTACTAACTGCACATCTACTGGTATTTTAATGCTCGGCGACACGCAACATAATGAAGCTACTCCAATAGTATCTAATTGCACATTCACAAATTGCTCAACAGGCATTTCAGCAGCAAACTATAGCGAAATATTAATTAACCAAAATACAGTTAGCAATTCATATCTTGGAATAATAATTAGCTCTATTCCATCGGCTTTTATTCAGGGCAACGTTATAAGCGGTAATTCAAATGGCAATAACGATGGAATATTAGTTTTTAATAGTGGTGGATATATCAGAAGTAATATTGTTCAGAATCACGTTAATGGAATCCGCATTGGCAATTCTTCACCGGATATTGGCGGAAACATACTTGAGGAAAATAAAAGTCACGGTTTGTATGTTGGTAGTGGTTCAATTCCTAATCTTGTGGGTCATTTACAAATTAATCCACCACTTTACTTTCCACTTTCAGGTTATAACAAAATATTCAATAATGGTTCAGGTACTTTAGCAAATACACCTGGTAATGACAGTCAATCAGAAATATATTTAAGTGCTTCAAATATTGTCCTTCGTGAAGGATGTAATGAAATCAGGGATGATCGCACAGCAACTCCTATGTTGAATACTCTATTGTTGATGAATGGAAGTATGGTTGGCGGCGGAAGACAACTTGATGCGAGAAATAATTACTGGGGAACAACAACTCCCACAAACAGCAGGTTCGGGTTGCTTTCAGTTCTTATTACACCATATTATGGTGATCCTTGTCCAGTACCGGATGGCAGCGGTGGAAGTGAAGAGGTGCTCGTACTTAAGACATCGTCTGGTGAAGTTGTTGATTCAATTTCAGCAGCAGAGGGACTTCCTGAAAACTTTACAACTCTTCAATCAAGCTATTCTGAAGCAGATAATTATTTTGCAACTGGCAGTGTAGATCTTGCCAAACCACTTTATGAACAAATCGTAAGCAGTAATTATTCGGCAGAGGAAAAACTACCTGCTTATAACAAGTTATATACTATTGGTAATCTTACTGGCGAGGAAGAAAATTACTTCACTGCTTTACAAAATACATTTGATGAAATAGCAAACACAGAAACTGATACACTGTTAAAGAAAATTTACAAACAAAATTCAATCAAATGTGATGTAAGCAAAGAAGAATACCTAACTGCAATTTCAAAGTTCGATAACATCATTCAGCAAAATCCAAACAGTGAAGAAGCAGTTTATGCTGAGATAGATATTATAACAAATGCTTTAAACCTAGATACAACAAATTCACAACTTGGTAAAATGGGCAACGGGAAATATCTGGTCAAAGGTACATCAGATTATTTATCCAAGCTAAATGATATTCTTCAATCCAAATTTGGAATAAACTCAGAAGAGAAAGAGCAGATAATTCCAAAAGAGTATTCGCTCTACCAGAACTACCCCAATCCGTTTAATCCAGTGACAACAATCAAGTATGATTTACCAAAAGATGGATTAGTTTCACTTGAGATATTTGATATTCTCGGAAGAAAAATAACAACGCTTGTAGAAGAATACAGAACTGCCGGTAGTTATGAACAAGTATTCAATGCATCATCACTTGCAAGCGGTGTGTATGTTTATAAACTACAAGCTGGAGATTTTATTAGTTCTAAGAAGATGATACTTTTGAAATAATTTTTAACATGATTTATTTCTAACAAATGCGAGGTAACACCTCGCATTTTTTTATTAATTGATTTTAATATTCCATCAATAAGCAACTAAGATTTTCTATTCTCTGTATCATCAACCCATCGGAACATCAATAATTAAAAAGTTTGAATCTTCAATCATTTCTATTTCAAAATTATTTACTTCAGAAACTCCTATAGCATCGCGCTTAAATAATTCTTCATCACCAACTTTTAAGCTTCCATCTACAACCAAAATGTAAGCACCATTTGCAGGATTGCTTATTTGATAATTTACTTTTTTACCCTTCTCAAAATTTCCCAAATAAATTTCTGCATCCTGATGAATATATAATGAACCCTCTTTGTTTAATCCGGAAACTGCGGGAATAAGTTTATTCTTTCTCTCAGAAATTGGAAATGACTTTTGATCATACCTTGGTTTTATATTTTTTTCTTTTGGAAAAATCCAGATCTGAAAAAGTTTTACTCCATCTTTATCAGATGGGTTAAACTCTGAATGTGTAATTCCTGACCCGGCAGACATAACCTGAACTTCATCTTTATAAATAACAGAACCTGTGCCCATACTATCTTTGTGTTCAAGTGCACCTTCTAAAACCAGAGTAATTATTTCCATATTATCGTGCGGATGAGTTCCAAATCCCATTGCCGGAACAACAGTATCATCATTAAGAACACGCAGCATTCCAAAGTTCATCATCTTTGGTTTATAATAATTTGCAAAGCTGAAACTGTATTTCGTATCAAGCCAGCCGTAATTTGCCTTTCCCCTGTCTTCGGATCTATAAATTATCTTTTTCATTGTTACCTCTTTTTGTCTTTTTTTTTAATTACAAAGTATGTCTTAACACGCTTTTAGTCAAATATCCAGATCACATATTGTACACAGAAATATTTTAGTGATATAGAATCTTTGCAAAAATTATCATATATATGGTTAAAGACTTACCAAAATGATGAAAACCTTAATAAAAAGTAAAAGCAAAACTTTTTCTCTGTTGATCACAACTGTAATTATGCTTTTAATCTCCTCAAAAGTATTGCCGCAAGATTATGTGATAAAGCAATTACGAATTGAAGACGGCTTGTCACAAAGCACTATCTTTGCTTCTTTGCAGGATAGCAAAGGCTATATGTGGTTTGCAACACGCAGCGGTTTAAATCGTTACGATGGTTATAAGTTTAATTTATACTTCAATGATCCCAAAGACTCCACTTCCCTTTCCGATGATGGAACAAACTCGCTTTATGAAGATAAGAATGGGAATCTTTGGATAGGAACTATTTACGGTAACATAAACAGATTTGACCGAAAGACTGAAACATTTATTTATAAAAACATTTCTGAGATTGCAGAAATTCGTCCCGACCAGACAGACGATTTTTATGAGTACCCTTTATCGTTTTCAAGAAATCAAAAAACTACTATTACTTCAATCGCAGAAGATAAAGACGGAAAGTTATGGATTGGAACCTGGGGTAATGGTGTAATTGTAGTTGATAAGAATTTTAAAAAATATAACCATTTTTATTCTGATAGCAATAATCCAAATGCACTTAGAACAAATCGAATAATGGATCTGCATTTTGATGATAATGGAAGATTGTGGATTGCAACTTTTGGCGGAGGATTATCAAGGTTAACAAAATCAATAAAAGATTCTAAAGAAATTTTTTCTTTTGAAACTGTAATGCACGGCGATGATGAATTTTCCCTTTCCGATAATAAACTGCTCAATATATTTGAAGACTCCGAAAACAATATCTGGGTTGGTTCTTATTACGGTGGTTTAATCCTCATCCCAAACGATCAAACGAAATTGCCTTTTGGTAAAGCTAAAATAAATTGTCAGCGCTGCCCAATGTCATCAAAAACTTCTAGCCCCAATACTGTTATGTCATTTGCAGAAGATAGAGAACATTATTTGTGGATTGGTACTTTTGGCGGCGGACTGATACGATTTGATAAAAATAAAAATGAATCGTTACATTTCTTTAATGATCCATTCAATCAAAATTCGCTGGGTGATAATGATGTACTTTCACTTTGCACAGATCGTTCCGGAATAATTTGGGCGGGCTCTCATCTTGGTGCCGGCATTACAAAAATCTATAAAAATAACGCGAGGTTTAATCACGTTAAACATGATCCGAGAAAAGAAAACTCACTTAATGATGATGTAGTTTGGGCGATTTATAAAGACAAGGAAAATATTCTTTGGATAGGAACATATAAGGGCGGAGTTAATAGATATGATATTAATAAAAATACTTTTTCTTATATCAATAATTCCTCTGCGAATAAAAAAATAAGCAGCAGGCACGTTAGAGCGATTGAAGAAGATTCTTATGGCAATTTGTGGATTGGTACTTATGACGGCGGATTGAATATCATTAACAAAAAAACTTATAAGTCAGTTGTTTATAAAAATAATCCTGCTGACCCTTCGAGTATTGGCGCAAATCAGGTTCAGGATATTCTAATTGAATCGGATAGTGTTTATTGGATTGCAACTTTTGGCGGCGGATTAAACAAAGTTGTTGTTAAAGGAAATCCATTAAATCAGAAATTAAGATTTGAGAGATTTAAGAATAAAGCAGACGATTCAAATTCAATCAGTGACAATCGTGTTTATAAATTGTATCGCTCACGTGATGGCGTTTTCTGGATTTGCACCTACGGCGGCGGATTAAATTCGTTTGATCCCATCACAAAAAAATTTAAGAGATATCCGCTTAACTCCGGGCAGGATGATAAATTTAACATACAGAATCTTATGACAATACATGAAGATTCTGATGGTTTAATGTGGCTGGGGTCTTACGGAGGCAGTTTAACAAGTTTTGATCGCAAAACTGAAAAATTTAAACGATATTCTTTTCAGGAAGATTTAACCAGCGGAGTTGTTTACGGGATTTTGGAAGATGATTCAAAAAATCTCTGGATAAGTTCTGATGATGGGATATTTAAACTAACTCTTGCCAGCAAAGAAATTAAGCGTTACGATATTCAGGATGGATTACAAAGTTTAGAATACAGCGGAGGTGCTTACTTCAAAGACATAGAAGGTAAATTATACTTTGGCGGAATAAATGGATTTAACTATTTCGATCCTGATAAAATTAAATCTAACACTTTTATTCCCCAGGTGGTTATTACTTCAATTAAGGTTCTCAATGAAAGTCTTAAAGGACTGCCTGAGGAACTAGTACTAACTCATAAAAAAAATTTTATAACCTTTGAGTTTTCATCCCTTGATTATTCTGATCCGCAGGACAATCAGTATTCGTACATCTTAGAAGGACTGCAGGATGAATGGCAGGTAACTGAATCCTCATCACGAATGGCAACATACACTGATCTAAGACCCGGCACATACATATTTAAAGTTCGTGGCTCTAACAGTGATGGTGTCTGGAGCGAGAATTATGCTTCAATAAAAATTAAAATATTGTATCCGTTCTGGGAAACGTGGTGGTTTATTACATCAATGATAATATTGTTGGCAGCGTTTATATATTATCTTGGTACTATGCGCACAAAAAACTTGCTTGCAATTGAAAAATTAAAATCGAAACTTGCCGCCGATTTACATGATAATATTGGTTCCAGTTTAACCGAGATTTCAATTTTAAGTGAAGTTGCATCCAGAAAAAATAATTCTGAACAAAAATTATCTGGTGGAGAACTAAATAAAATAAGTGATATCTCCAGACAACTGGTTGATAATATGAGCGATATAGTCTGGGTTGTAAATCCAAGTCGTGATTCATTGCATGATTTGATTCTTAGATTAAAAGATAATTACAGTGAATTACTTAACTCTATGGGAATTTCGTTTAGGGCAAAAAATCTTGAAAAACTGCAGGATGTAAAACTTCCAATGGATGTTAAGCAGAATCTTTATTTGATTTTTAAAGAAGCAATTAATAATTCAATAAAACATGGTAACTGTAAGCAAATAACACTCGAATCAAATTTACGTAATGATGTTTTAGAAATTTCTCTGAGCGATGATGGAATTGGTTTTGATGAATCCATAATTTCTAAAGGCAACGGATTAAAGAATATGGAAAACAGAGCCGCTCAGATAAATGGAAGAATTAAAATTAAATCGTCCGCAAATACCGGAACTTCAATTAGGTTCATTGGTAAATCCGGTACAACTAGTAAACTTAAAGTACTGTTTAAAAAATGATCAATGTAGCAATAGTAGAAGACAACAATACAATTAGAGAAGGGCTTGCCGCATTAATAAACGGAACCGAAGGTTATAAATGCACCGGCGTATTTGGAGATATTGAATCATTCTTACCTAAAATTAATTCACTTCCGATTGATGTTGTTCTCATGGATATTGGTTTACCTGGAATGAATGGAATAGAAGGTGCAAAATCTGCTGTGATAAAAAATCCAAACCTTAGCATTCTTATGTTAACAGTTTATGAAGAAAGTGAATTTGTATTTGATGCCCTTTGTGCTGGTGCCTGCGGTTATCTTGTAAAAAAAACTCCGCCGGCAAGATTACTTGAAGCAATAAAAGATGCTAATGAGGGCGGCTCGCCTATGAGTTCCAGAATCGCGCGGCAGGTAATAACAGCCTTTAAGGAGGGCAAAAGCGTGACTCATCAAACTCAGGATTATGATTTAAGTGAAAGAGAAATAAGCGTGCTTAATCTTTTATCAGATGGATATAACTATCAGGAAATAGCAGAAACATTATTTATTGCTGTTGATACAGTCCGCCATCACATCAGAAACATCTACAAAAAACTCCACGTTCATTCACAATCCGAAGCAGTAGCAAAAGCAATAAGAAAAAAAATTATTTAGAAATTAGTCATAACTACTAAGCGTCATTTCAAAGGATGGCAATGCCAGACTGAGAAATCTTTTTACAAGACAACATAAAAGATTTCTCCCTTCGGTCGAAATGACAAATTGTCTTTACAATACCACATAATCGTGCAGCAATCAAAAGGTTATAAATCCACTCCACTAAAAAACCACATAGATATGCAGTTGCACACCTATCAATAATTTTGCACTTTTATTCCAGAAATCAACTTAAAATTTTTTAATCAACAATTAAAAATTAAAACTGGAGTTCAAAATAGGTTCGTTAAAAAAATATGAGGAGGATGTTATGGAAGATATGATATATCCAAAAACAATTTCTAATCCACTCGCAGATCTTATTAGTGATGAGATTTGGGAATTACTTAACAGCCGTGGTTTGATTAATGACCGCTCGGTAAGGGATTATATTATTAGAAGACGATTTAAAACACTACGCTCTCAAAAAGTCAGAACCGGTGATGCGATTGATACACTAAGGGCAGAATATCCTTATCTACAATTTGATACGATTAGGAAGATAGTGCACAATCCGCCAAAACAAATAAGTAGATCATAAAAACTTTAAATAGTTAGTCTTAACCCGTCCCAAGATAATTGAGGCGGGTTTTTTGTTTTAAACGGTTTTAGAATTCTGAATTTTTATTTAATTCTTTTCTTAGTTTTGATCAGCATACAAAAAATTTTATGACAATTGAAAACCCAATAACACCAATTATAGAAATCTTTGACCCGTTATTCGAGCAGAAAAAAATTAAATTATTTATCAAGCGGGAAGAACTTACAGATGAATTTATTTCCGGAAATAAATTTTATAAACTAAAATACAATCTTATAGAAGCGGAAAAACTTGGTTGTAAAACACTTCTTACTTTTGGCGGAGCTTATTCAAATCATATACACGCAGCAGCAGCGGCTGGAAAAAAGTATGGATTTAAAACAATCGGTGTTATTCGTGGGGAAGAACATTTGCCCCTCAATCCCACATTAAGTTCTGCACAAGAAAATGGAATGGTAATAGAATACATCAATAGAAAATCTTATAGAAATAAATACGATAAAAATTTATTACAAACACTAAAAGAAAAGTATGGCGAATTTTATTTAATTCCTGAGGGCGGCTCAAATCATCTGGCAATAAAAGGATGTGCCGAAATTATTTCAAGCATTACAACAGACTTTAATTTTGTCTGTTCTGCTTGCGGTACAGGCGGTACTCTCGCCGGATTAATACTCGGATTGGATTCAAAACACTATGCACTCGGTTTTTCAGTGTTAAAAGGCGGTTCATTTCTTAATCAAAATATCCGTAATCTGCTTTCATATTATCATAAAGAAAATCTTAACAATTTTCAGGTTAATCTGGATTATCACTTTGGCGGTTATGCCAAAACAAGTAATGTACTAAATAACTTTTGTGCAGGATTTTATGAACAGCACAATATCCAGATAGAACCAATTTATACAGGTAAAATGTTTTTTGGGATCTATGTTTTGATAAGGAATAATTTTTTCCAACCGCAGAGCACTATCGTTGCAATACACACAGGCGGTTTGCAGGGTTTGCAAGGATTAAAACAAAGAAAAATGATTTAGCAAAGATTTTATGTTTTAATAGAATATCCTTTATAACTTTACGTTGCAGTTTGAGTATAGTTTTATTTAATAAATATTTTCTTAGATTCTAAAATATTTCTCAACCATCACTATTTGCAGGAAAAAATTATGTCTGAAAATCAATCACCTGAACCAACTCCACAAGAGACATCAATAAAAAGTATTGCCAAAGAAATAACGCAGCCATTTATAGATTTATTCCATTCATCACGTGCTCTTTGGGGTATAAATCTTTCTTATCTGCTTGAAGGCATAACCTACTTTGGAATTGTCGGCTACCTTGTTATTTACTTTACAGATTTTGTTAAGCTTGATGATATAAGTGCCGGACAAATGGTGGGATTTCAAACTGCCGGCATTACTCTTGCGATGCTTTTTTTGGGTGCTACTGTTGATTGGATTGGTGTTAGAAAATCACTCATTTATTCTTTAATCTTTATGTTGATTGGCAGAGTGTTCTTAACCGCAGGACCAACAATAACTTCCAACACAGGTTTGTGGTCTTCTGCCCATCTTATAGCAATGCTTGGCATATTTGGAATTATTCTTGGTTACGGAATATATCAACCTGCGTGTTATGCTGCCGTAAAACAATTCACAACAGAAAAAACATCGGCAATGGGTTATGCAATGTTGTATGCGATTATGAACCTTGGTGGATTTTTGCCCGGAATAATTGCCCCGCCAATCAGAAAAGCTTTTGCTACTGATCAAGAAGGTATGTTGGCTGTAATGTGGGTTTATGTTGGATTAACTGTATTAGGAATCCTGGTTGTTGCAATTATCCTAACCAGAAAGACAATTGAGAAAACCATTGAAGAAGTTAGCACTCAAACAAGAGAACAAATTGAAGCAGACAAAAAAGCTGAAGATGAAAAATCAGCTAAAGATAAACTATTGTTCTATCTTAAAAATTTTCCAATAAGAGATTTAAGATTTATGTTTTTCATCTTTATACTTATTCCTGTTCAAACATTATTTGCACACAACTGGCTAACACTACCTGTTTATTATAAAAGAGCATTTACAGGAGTTGTTTCAGATAACTTTGAATTCTTTACAAATTTCAATCCGCTATTGATCTTTATCCTAACTCCGATGGTTGCAGCTTTAACAGTAAAGAAGGATACTTATAAGATGATGATATACGGAACGTTTGTTATGGCATTTCCAACTTTTATACTTGCTCTTGGTCCAAGTATCTATACGGTTTTTGCTTATCTGATTTTGATGACAATAGGCGAAGCAATGTGGCAGCCAAGATTTTTACAATGGGTTGCAGAAATTGCACCGAAGGGAATGACAGGAATTTATATGGGAATTGGACAGTTTCCATGGTTTTTAACAAAAGTTATAACAAGTTTATATTCAGGCTGGTTCTTAATGCACTACGCACCCGAAGGAGTTGACCCATCAATGATGAATACTGAAACAATGTGGCTTATTTACGGATGCATAGCAATGGTTAGCAGTATTGGTTTGTTTTTTGCCCGCGGCTGGATGCAGAAAGGATTTAAAACAAAACACATAGAGTAAATAAACTTTTAATTTTTTTTATATTTAAAGGATATTAGTGATGAGGAAAAGAAATTTTATTTCAACATTCTGTTTACTGATATCCTTTTTTATTTTAAATAGCTGTTCATTTACTACATACGAAAAAGTTTATCCAACTTTAGGAGATGGGAAATACGATAGCGAATTCCCATACAAATCTACATCTGATGAATTAAATAAAATCAGTGAAACAATACAAAGAGTAAACACTACAGCTTTTTATAAAATTTATTTGTTTAATGAAAAAGATAATTTTGTACTATATGATCTGAAGAATAAAAAGCTAAGGGATATCGCTTCAACAGAAGCTCTTGCTGATAATTCATCATCAGGCACAGCGGTTGTTGTCCATTCTGAAAACGGAAATGTTGCTTTATTAACATGCGCACACACGCTTACATTTCCAGATACAATCATTGCATACAAATACGATGATCTGGGTTTTCCAACTGATTATGTGGAATCGATTTCAATAAAAGAAAAACAAGTGATTTATGTTGCAGGATTTCCGGAAGGCAGCCAGGTAGAAATTTTAGCAATTGACAATCAATTAGATATTGCTTTGATTGGTAAAAAATATGGTGCTCAAAAGGGAATTTTCTTTCAATCGTTCAATTATCCTTTAGGAAAAGCTAAAGAAGTTGAGTGGGGTACATTTGTTTATCTGGCTGGATATCCAATTAACTTTAAGATTATTACAAAAGCAATTGTTAGCAGTCCGCGCAAGGATGATGAAGGTTCTTTTCTTGTAGATGCAGTAATAAATCCCGGATTTAGCGGCGGATTTGTTCTTGCAATTCGTGATGGTGTCCCGAATTTTGAATTAATCGGAATGGTGCAATGGGTTCCTGAAGAAGAAGAAAGTTTAATTTATCCTGAGAATCCTAAAACGAAAACATCTTATAATCCGGTGGTACCTTATGACGGGAATTTGTATGTAAGGAAACATTCATCAATTCGTTATGGAATTGCAAAAGTTATCCCGGTTGAAAGTATTATGACTTTTCTAATTAAAAATAAATCATATCTTAACCAGCAAGGATTTTATATTTTTGGACAATAAATATTTTTATAACACAGTAACTTTTTTAGCTCTTAAAGCGTCTTAAGATTACTGAAAGCGCATCAATGACTAAAGAAATTGAACAAATAGAAATAAAAACCACCTGCCCAATCTGCAATAAAACTATTTCTGAGTTGTGGGTTGCAAAGCTGGATTCTGTGATAGGAATACGATATGCTTATATCTGTACGAATTGCAAAAACCTGATTAAGATAACAAAAGAAAAATATTTAGACAAAGAAAATCTTAATCAAATTATTTTTTCAGAATCAAGTACTGCATAATTTAGACTTGCCTTATTTGAATCGAGTATTATTCTAAGATGACACTTCCGCCAAGACAAATATCATCTTTGTAAAATACCGCAAATTGTCCCGGAGCAATTCCTCTGTCTTCTTTTTCTGATTTAACTTTTGCAGAGTTGCCTTCAAATATTAAACTGCAATTGTAGAAATGCTCACCGTGACGAATTTTTACTAAATAATTTCCATCCTGCGGTTTTTCTTCTGCTATCCAGTTAAACTTACCAACAGTAAATTCTTTTCTTGCACGATTTGTAATATTTTCTTTTGAGATGTACACAATATTTTTTTCAATATCTTTGCTGATAACATACCACGGGCCGCCGCCTAATCTTAATCCTGAACGCTGTCCAATAGTATAAAAATAAAAACCTTTATGCTTGCCCATTACTTTGTTTGTATCAATATCAATTATTTCCCCCTCTAATTCGCCAAGATGATGTTTAATGAAATCAGAAAATTTAATCTTGCCAAGAAAGCAAATTCCCTGGCTGTCTTTTCTAATCATATTTGGCAGATTATAATTATGTGCAAGTTCTCGTATTTGTTTTTTATTATACGATCCAATTGGGAAGAGTGCTCGACTTAGCTGTTGCTGTGTAAGATATGCAAGAAAATATGTTTGGTCTTTGATTGGATCCGGTGAAGTTTTAAGAATAAATTTTTCATTTATATTTTCAATTTTAGCATAATGACCTGATGCAACTTTTTCAAAAGAGTTATCAATCTTGTTTATAAACTGCCCAAACTTTATTAATCGATTACAGAACATATCAGGATTTGGTGTTCTCCCTTCTTTGATCTCAGAAATTGTGTATGAAACAACTGAATCCCAGTATTCTGTTTGCATATTTATAATCTCAAGCGGAACATCAGCCTGTTTGCACACAGCACGGGCAAACTCAAGATCTTCTTCCCAGGGGCAATCGCCAAGGAAAGAGAATTCATCCTGCAGCCATATCTTTAGATAAAAAGCAGTAACATCGTGTCCTTCATCTTTAAGTAAACGAAGCGCAACAGAACTATCAACTCCGCCAGAAAGTAAAACTGCAATTCTCATTTAGTTTTTGTATTCGGTTTAATTTTTGTGGATTGGATTTGCCCAATTACCTTATCGTAAATTTTCTTATCCACTTTACTAAGTATAAGCGTTACAAGTTTACTTGAGTCAGTCAGCCTATCAAAAAATCCGATACATATTTTATTCTTTCCATCACAGACTTTCATCAGTCCGCGGTATCGACCGTCAAATATTCCGCCGGAAATCGATTCAATATCTTTTATAAAAATTGTAACCGATTTATCTCTAAATAGAAATTCACTGCAAAATATTTTCTCATCATCAACTTCAATTTTATAAGGTACAAGCTTATAAAAGTTTATGTAAGATTTATTTAAAAAGTAAAGTATAAAAAGTGATAGCAGAAATGGAATTAGAACAATAAGATTTTTATCTATAAGAGTTACCAGCGACAAAGCGTACAAAAGTAATAAGGGAGTTATGACCAGATTACCATAACGATAAATAAATTTCCAAATTTTAGGGTATGTAAATGTTTGCATAAATGTATTTTGATTTCTTAATTCAATTTACTCAAGTAAAGGGTAATGATAAAATAAATATTTGATGCTTTATTATAACCAATAAAAAAGGGCTCAAAAGAGCCCTGAAAGAAATTATAAATTAAATCTTCTATTCGATTACAGCACCAATTCCTTTTATCTGGTAAAAAGTAACCGGACCAGTAACTGAAGCAGCATCAAATTCAGTACCCTGTTCAGTTGCTACGTGCTCGTAATATTCAACTGCTTCTTCTTTAGTCAATTCGATCTTATAAACTATTCCTTCAACAACAGCATTTTTCCCTTTTGCTTCAACTGGAAAAACAATATCGCCGTCTTTAACTTTAATTTTAATTTTCTGATTTTCAGAATCGCTTTTTAATTCCATCCAGCACCCTGCCATAGCACAGACTTCTAAAATCTCCCCTTTTACTAAAACTGTTTTATCAACAAAATCTTCAGGCTTATCAAGAATTTTAGAAATGCTTGTCGTTTCAGTTAAAGAAATTTCTTTTCCGTATTTATCAGATTGCGAATATGCTGCAACTGTGATCAATATTATAAATAGAATTACAAATTTGTTCATAGAGTCTCCGTTTTTTATTTATGATTTAGAATTTTATAGTTACCTGTTCTTTAAATTCAATTTTAATTCCCTCAACATCGCCAACAACTTCCTTAAACTCTTCCATCGTTTCCGGTTTAGCACCCTGGAATTTTTTAAAGACTTCTTTGTTTTTAATTATTTCTGAAAAATCAATTTCCATAAGTGTTACTTTAGAGCTTTCAACAAAAGAGGCATCTGTTTGATCGATTCCATCCTTAAAGTTAAAGTATAAAGCCATTTTCATTCCATCAAACATTTCGATCATTTTCTGTTCAGCTTGTTCGTTAAAAGTGGAATCCTCAAATTCAGTTGTTTCCTCTGTCTCTTGTTTATCATCCAGCAGCGGTTTTGGGAAATTAATCACTAAGCTTGATGGATTTCCTTTCTTAAAATCAAACTTTAATAAATCTTCGGCAGATTTTTCTTCTTCAACCTCTCCAAGTTCAGCACCGTAAGGGATTTTATCTTCGGGACTTGGATTGAGCTTTAGTTTATTAATATCTTTAAAGGAATAGACAGCTTTAAATCCTTCATAATTATCAATTGTAATTTTTTCTCCTGAAACATATACAACACCTTCACCTAAATCTGAAGCTTTTTCTTTCAACTCAGTTTCATTAAACATACTAAACTCTTCAGTTTTTGCAGAATCAAAAGCCATTGCAAACTCTTTCATCATATTTATTACTTCGGTTTTCATTACAAATATTTCTTCAATCGTTCCTGATCCATCTTTATTAAGATTTACAGTTGTGCTTACCTGTAAACAGCCTGTAAGAAATATCGAGAATATAATTCCTACAAATAAATATTTGATGTGTTTCATCTTAATTCCTTTTAAGTTTATAATAAATTACTTGCAAGTTCTGCCAACTCTGATCGCTCACCTTTTTCAAGATTTATGTGTGCGTAAAGTTTTTGTCCTTTAAATCTATCGATAAGATACGAAAGTCCGTTTGATTGTCCATCTAAATATGGATGATCGATTTGATAAATATCACCTGTAAATACAACCTTTGCACCTTCACCGGCACGAGTTATAATTGTTTTTATTTCATGCGGAGTAAGATTTTGAGCTTCATCAACAATAAAGAAAATTCTTTGTAAACTTCTGCCACGGATGTATGATAAAGGTTCGATAACAAGCTTCTGATCTTTAACCATTGTATCAATTGCTGTGTGCTGTTTATCATTTTCGGGAAACTGATCTTGAATAACTTTTAGATTATCCCATAGCGGCTGCATATAAGGCGCAAGTTTACTTTCAACATCACCCGGAAGAAATCCAATATCTTTATTGCTAAGTGGAACGATAGGACGCGCAATAAAAATTTGTCTGTAATTTCTTTTTACGTGCAAGGCACTAGCCAGCGCAAGAAGTGTTTTGCCCGTTCCTGCTTTTCCGGTCATAGATACAAGCTGTATAGCTGGGTTGATTAATGCATCAACAGCAAAAGTTTGTTCAGCGTTTCGAGGATTTATTCCGTAAATATTTGTTTTATCAACCTTAATAATAAATTCTTTATTCTGATCAAGATGTGCAAGTACAGATCGATTTGTGTTTCGTAAAATATAATATTTGTTAGCCAGCGCTTCCCCATTTAATTTTTTTATAAATGGTTTGGCAGGCACCTGATATGGAGGCTGAAATAGTTTAACCAACAAATCATCTTCAACATTTTCAATAACACCTTTGCCGCTGTAAAGTTCTTCAATACTTTTAACTCTGTCTGTTGTATAATCTTCTGCAAGAATACCCAGAGCTTTTGATTTCATTCTAAGATTAACATCTTTAGTAACAAGAATTACCTGCGATTTATTTCTTAATTTTTCCTGCCACTCATACGCAACACTAAGTACTCGATGATCCGGTGTATCATCTTTAAAAACATCACGAATTGCGGGTGCCAATCCTTTTGAAATTGCGATACGAAGTTTGCCTCTTCCTTTACCCATCGAAATACCGCCATTAAACAAAGCTGAACCTGTCATCGAATCAAGTGTACGTGCAAACTCGCGCGCATTAAGATTTATTACCTGACTGCCGCGCTTAAAATGATCAAGTTCTTCTATTACCGCAAGTGGAACGATGACATCATTTTCCTGAAACATATTAATTGAATCTGCATCGTGCAGGATAACATTAGTATCCAGCACGAATGTTTTAGGAATTTTTTTTGTTGAAACGGGAGTTTTTTTAGCTGCCATATATTGGGGATTTAATTATTCGTTGTAATTGCAAATATTTGCAAGAATTGATTTAGATTTTTCTGCTGTGAGATTTGATTTTTTATGAGTCAAATATATAACGATTTTCTTTAGTTATGATTTATATGCAAAAATCAGAAATAAGATTGTCAAATTCAAATTATATAATTTTATGTTTTTGTTAAAAGAATATCCGACTTAGTTGGGAATTATAACTACGAACTCACTACCTGAATTCACCTTACTTTTCACTTCAATTTTCCAGTTAAGTTTTTCAACTAATTCTTTTACTAAAACTAATCCTAATCCAGTGCCGCCTTCACCAAGGGTACCTCTACCTGTAGAAACTTTGCCAAGTAAAAATATATTTCTAAGCTGAGATTCTTCTATCCCTATTCCGTGATCTTTAACCACCAGCTTATAGTTACCATTTGAGTTTGTTAAACTTACATTTACTTCGCTATGCTGATTAGAAAATTTAATTGCGTTATTTACAAGGTTGCCGACTATAGTCTGCAAAATAAATCTATCGGTATCAATTGTAAGTTTTTCCGGAGCATCAACATTTATTTTAATTTTTTTGTTTTGCGCTGATTGCAAATATGGGTGTATAGCAGATTCAAGAACATCTTTAATTAAAAGATTTTCCGGATAGACATCAATTTTATTGTTTGATAACCGTGCCCATGTAAGCAGATTTTCTAAGAGCATTATCAAGTTCTTCGAAGAAGAATTCATTTGGCTGATAATCTCTCTTTTATCCTTATCGCTCATTCGATCATATTCCAATTCGAGCAGTTCAGATATATTCACAAATGCGGCAATAGGATTTCTAAGATCGTGGGCAATGATTGAAAAGAATTTATCCTTAGCTGCATTTAATCCGGCTAACACTTTATTTTTTTCGCTTATCTCAGTCCTATTATTTTCTATCTCTTCATTTTTAAATTGCAAAAGATTTTTTGCTTTAAGAATATTATTTCTATTCCTTAAAAGAATCCAAATAAATATAATCGAGACAATGGCAAGCAAAGAAATTACCAGAGCAAGTATCTTTTGAGAACTTATAATTTTCTTTTGAAGATCATTCTCATTCATTAATAGTTCAGCCTCACGCTCTTTTTGTCTAAGCTCTTGTTTTGTTTGAATCTCTAAAAGTTTTTCACTATTAGAAAGCGCATACAAACTGTCGCTGTAAAATTTATATTTTTCATGATACTCATACGCTTTTTTGAATTCCTGTTTTTTATAATAAAGCGAAGAAAGTTCACCGTATATCAGATTTAGATCTGATAGAGAATTTATTTCATTGCCCAGTCGAAGTGCTTCGCTTAAATTTTCTTCAGATTTTAAAAAATTATTGGTTTCATTATAAAATTTTCCAAGATCAGTTAGAGCGTGGATAATCTCAAGTTTAAACTCAGTTTTCTGTGCAAGAGCCAATGACTCCTTGAAATAATTTTCCGCTGCACTAAAATTCTTTTTATCTATTTCAATTCTACCCAAGCTTGAATATGCCCAAATCAGGCTATTTGTATCGTTTGATAGTTTAGAATTTACAACAGCATTCTTAAGATACTCTTCTGCTTTTTCGTTGTTTTTTAATGTTAAATAAACTTCAGCAATATAACTTTGAAGTAAAGCCACTGAAGATCGATCAACATTGTCTGAATATTCTAGTGCTTCGTAATAGTAGTAAAGACACTTATCATAATTACTATTATTGTCATACATTATTCCGATGTTTAGTAAGGTATTAAAAACTGTTGCTTTATCACCCATCTTTTTTGCATAATCAAGCGAACGAAGAAAAGTTTCAAACGCAAAATCAACATTTCCCTTCATTTGATGATTGATCGCTTGAGAATTAAATACTTTAATAATGCTAAGCGAATCATTGAACTCATCATAAATCTTTATAGCATCATCATAGTATTTATCTGATTGAGTAATTTCGCCCAAATGCCAGAGAGCAACACCCTTGTTAAATAAAGCATCCGCTTTATTCCATCTATTATTTGTTTTGTCAGAAAGTTGAATGGCTTCATCAAGATATTCAATTGCTTCAGTCGGATTTTCTGAAGAAAGGAAATATCCAATTTTAACAAGCAGTTTTATCTTCGTTTTCCCTTCAGATTTTTCAAGCAATCCTTTTAATGAATCAACTTGACTCTGAGATTGAGCTGAACTGAAAAGGAACAAGAAACAAACAATCTTTGAAATAATATTAATTTTACTTTTCATCGTATGTTAAAAAGTCTTTTACATGATGCTTTAAGCTAAAATCCATTGGTAATAAACAGAATTGTTAAAAATATAAAAAAGGCTATCGGATTTATAATAGATTATCATATATTTGCGCAGTAAAAATAAGAACCCCGATGCTCAAAAACTATTTAGAAATATTTATAAGATTTGAAGTTAAGCCACTTTAGATGTGGCTATTTTTTTATATGAAATTGTATGAAGTATTTTGATGTATATTTAAATATCATTCAATATAAAGATGTTGAATGAGTCTTAATCGAAAAAAGGAATTATCATTAATTGCTAAAGAGTTTTGCAGAAAATTGCGAGCTAAGCAAACTAATTCTGAAAACCAAATTTGGGAATTTGTTAGGAATAGAAATTTGTTAGGTAAAAAATTTTTACGACAGCATCCTATTTTTTATGATTTACTAGGTAGAGAATCTTTTTTTGTTTGTGATTTTTACAGCCACGAATTAAAACTTGTGATTGAAATTGATGGTCAAATTCATAACTACTACAAAGAGGATGACAGACAAAGAGATATGATTATGCATTTGTTGGGACTAAATGTGCTACGTTTTAAAAATGAAGAAATTGAAAATTCATCCTCAAATGTTATTAAGAAAATTCAAAACTATATTTTAGAGTTAGAGAAGCAACAAACTCACCCTAAATCCCTCTCTTAAAAAGAGAGGGACTTTTAAAACTGTATTAAGCCCCTTCTCTTTGCAAGAGAAGGGGTTGGGGATGAGTTAAAACACGTTGAGCAATAGTAAAATATTTTAAATGAACTATATGACTAAACAAAAAACAAAAGCTAAACTAATCCTTGAAGATGGAACCGAATTTGCCGGTTATAGTTTTGGATACGAAGGCAACACAAATGGCGAAGTTGTGTTTAACACTGGTATGGTTGGCTATCCTGAAACTATGACGGATCCATCTTACCGTGGACAAATACTTGTTTGTACTTATCCATTGATTGGCAATTACGGAATTCCATCCAAAGATATGGAAGATGGTTTACTAAAAAATTTTGAATCTGATAACATTCACTGCCGTGGATTGATAGTTACGGATTACTCGTTTGAATATTCACATTGGAGTGCAGAAAAATCTTTATCTGCTTGGATGATTGAAGAAAAAATTCCCGGCATTTACGGAATTGATACAAGAATGTTAACAAGAAAACTCCGTGATAAAGGAACAATGCTTGGCAAAATTGTAATTGATGAAAAAAGCAAAATTGAGTTTCAAGATCCTAATAAAACAAATCTTGTTGGCGAAGTTAGCGTAAAGAAAGTAGTTGAATACAAAGCAGGTAAACAAAAAATTGTTCTTGTGGATTGCGGAACTAAGAATAATATTATCAGAGCTTATCTTGGCAGAGATATTACTGTAATTCGTGTTCCTTATGATTATAATTTTACAAAGATTGAAGCAAACGGAATAGTTATTTCAAACGGTCCCGGCGATCCAAAACAAAATACTGTTACAATCGCTAATGCTAAAAAAGCTATGGAGCTTGGTAAACCAATTCTTGGAATTTGTCTTGGTTCACAAATCCTGGCACTTGCGGCAGGAGCAGATACTTATAAATTAAAATATGGTCATCGCGGTCACAATCAACC
>Ga0172367_10003115_pt1 | contig 21990 bp, 23 predicted proteins | sample Lak10m_FD_114542 | JGI IMG/M metagenome (GOLD analysis project Ga0172367, IMG submission 114542) | Freshwater microbial communities from Kabuno Bay, South-Kivu, Congo - kab_022012_10m | ecosystem: Environmental > Aquatic > Freshwater > Lake | place: Democratic Republic of the Congo: South-Kivu... | reverse complement strand
CAGCCGACATTCAGCAGGAAAGGAGATATATGTTTCTCGCTGGGTAATCATCTCATAGTAAGAACAGGTGAAAATGAAAAACGCTTTGATCTCGGAGTATATTCCAACCTGACCCCGATTTCCCCCGATGGGAATCGGGCAGCTTATAACGATATTGACGATCATATCCTTATAATAAATCTTAATAGCGGAGATCGGAAATTGATCAGTTCTGGGAATTATGGATATTATTTCCCTGTATGGTCTCCGAATTCGCGGTATTTGATCTATTCCAGTCTCGGAGGAACGCTTTTCCTGTTTGATCTAAATAGTAATAAAACAATATCAATAGGCGAGGGGCTGGCTCCTTCCTGGAATAGTACCTCCCGGGGAATTGTTTTCCATAAGGCGGAATATTTTGAAGAAAGGCTTGCCGGAAGCGACCTTTATTATTATGATGTGCAAAAAAACACAACTGTTAAACTGACAGATACTCCTGAAATATTTGAGATGGAGCCTGCTTTTTCAGAAGATGGCGAAGAAATATTATATCACAATTATCTTGGGCGGAGTATTTTTTCTGTTCCATTCTCAGCAGATCGGTACAAATCTGATCCGCGGCTTATTTTCGAGGGGGTCGAACTGAAACCTTTACATTATCATACTGTCCCCCCGGACGTTTCTGGCAAAGCTCTCAGTATGTCATATGTTCATCAGGTCTATGATACTCCAGACTGGCATAATGGACATTGGTCATGTGCGCCAACCGCAGCAATAACAGTTCTCGGGTATTATAAAATTCTGCCAAGGTGGGAAATCAGATGTTCCACACCCTATCCCGGTCATTATAATCAATGGGGAAGATATGTTGCAGACAAGTACCGGTTCATGGATTATTTGTATCAATCAGCAGCTAATGATCCAAACAGCAACGCAGCATGGGGCGGTTATGGGTACATGTGGAACGGGGGTTCACCTCATACAAAAATGGCCGGATATTACAGGAAACATGGTCTGAGTGCAATTCAATCTGAATCACCTCCTTATTCGGAAGCCCTGAGCGAAATCGAAAGCGGATATCCCTACACAATGTGTGTGATGCTGACAAGTTCCGGTCATCTTATCGTCGCTCATGGACTTTATACTGACCATACTCTGATTTTTAATGATCCTTACGGAAATAAAAATACTCCCGGATATCCAAGTTATGACGGTAAAAACGCAATGTATGACTGGCCCGGGTATAACAATGGTTTTCAAAACCTTAATGGTGTTGCATGGTGTATAAGACACCGCTATGATATTCCGGCGCAGGCAGATACACTGGTGGATGACAGCCACCTTGAAAGGGGATTCTATCTGCATACAAAAACACCAGCCTCAATGACAACCTGGAGAGACAAAGCTCTCGGCTTCAAAAATCATTTCTGGTACGTTTTTACGAATGCTTCCGGCACAACAGATACCAGCTATGCAACATGGACGCCAGCTCTCCCTCAGGATGGTCAGTACGAGGTTTTTGCATACATTCCATTTTCCAATGCTGTTGATGCCCGATACAAGATTCACCATCTGGGTGGCCAGACAGAAATTTCACTAAATCAGAAAAATTTTAATGACCAGTGGGCTTCACTCGGTTTATATAATTTTGCCGCAGGTAGCGGGTTGGTCTATCTCGGAGATGCTTCATCGGTTGCAGGACAGGAAATTATTTTCGATGCGATTAAATGGGAGTTCAGGGGTCTGGTAACAGGCGTTACTGAAAAAAACAATCCCGAAAAGTTTAATCTTCTTCCGGCATACCCCAATCCATTTAACCCTTCAACAAACATAAGTTTTGAAGTTCCGGAAGCCGGCCGGGCGATTCTCAAAGTTTATAATTCGATTGGCGAACTGGTTGCAGTACCATTAGATAGTTTTATTCCCAAAGGTTTACACAATATAAAATTTTATGCCGGTGGATTATCCGGCGGACTTTATATTTATGAGCTCAGAGTCGGCACTTCAGTTGCACGGGGTAAAGCACTTTTATTGAAATAAACTTCGTGTATTCAGAATCTGTTATGGGTTCACAATAAATTTTTCAGGATCAGCCGGCATTTGAAAAATAAAAGATCGCCCCTCATTATTTTTAAGCACAGTATCTCTGAGCCAGGGATTGAATGTTTTCAGGATTCTGTAATTATAACCGGCGTCATTGGCAAATGAGGCAAGATCACCGATGGTCTTTTTTACCTCAATTTCACGAATATCGACTGAACTATATTTTTCTTTGTCGGGTATATAGAAACCATACTTTTCAGGATTTTCAAGCACGAGTTTTGCAGCAAGAATCCGGAAAATATAGCGTGAGGTTTCTTCGTTCAGATAAAGATTATAGAAATTATTCTGGCCCTGGCTTTCGATAGCTCTTGAAAGTCCGGGCACACCCCGGTTATATGAAGCAGCCGCAAGCGTCCAGTTCCCGAATTTCTGTTTCGCTTCTCTGAGGTAATCGGCTGCTACGAGTGTAGATTTCCGGAGATGATATCTTTCATCAACATCATTGCGGACAATAAGACCGGAAGCTTTTGCAACGACAGGCATTATCTGCCAGAATCCTGCAGCCCCTGCAGGTGATACAACATTCGTAAGGTTGCTTTCAATAACGGAAATATATTTTAACTCATCCGGAATATTTTTCTCGAGCAAGGTGCTGCTGATTTCCGGAAGCCAGCGAGCACTTCTTTTTATCCAGAGAATTGTTTGCGAATGCCAATATTGGTTGACCAGTAATTCCCGCTCAAGCCTTTCTTTTACAGACGGAATCTCTATTGGGACTCTTTCTCCTGCAAAATACAGTTCATCGGGTATTTCAGGGGATTTATTTAACAATGAAAGTGTCGAATCTTTGTTTATATAGATTATTTGTTTTTCATTATTATCGTAAAACAGATATTTTAATGAGACTGCACTATTCAGAAGAAGTATGATGATTACAATAGCAGCAAATGCGTACTTTAATTTTTTAGATTCCATGTGTTTGCAGAGATAAGATTAAGTGAGACCGCAAAATAATTATTTCTTTACAATTAACAGCTCTGAATGAATTTTCCCATATTCAGAGAAAAATAATTTTTACAATTTTATGATCAGTATTTCAATAACCACACGAAAAACAGCAAGGTGTTTTTTTTCAGAAGAGCCGGCTTCAAAGCATAAACATTTAATTTTTATGCTTCACGGTTATGCCCAGTTAGCTGATGACTTTCTCAATTCTTTCGGCCTATCAGAGGGCAAGGATATTCTGCTTGCTGCACCTGAGGGTACTCATAGATTTTATCGCAGGGCAGCCGGAGGAAATGTGGGTGCATCGTGGATGACCAAACTCGAACGCGAAGCAGATATTTCAGATAATCTTGTGTATCTTGACAGCATTGAGCAGGAAGTCATCAAACTAATTCATCCCGATGCAAAAATTCATATTTTGGGTTTCTCACAGGGAGCTGCAACTGCCTTCAGATGGGCAGTACATCGGGACACCCCGCCGGCATCTCTGATTTTATGGGGCGGTCCGCCTCCGGATACTTTTGAAACCGACCGGATGGAATTCCCCAAATTTCCGGAAATTTTTATAGTTCAGGGAAAGAATGATAGAATTGTAACCGCACGGATGACGGGAGCAGTTACTGATGGACTTCAATCTCGCGGATTGAATTTCAGGACATTAGAATTTGACGGTGGACATGAAATCCGGCCAGAGGTTTTTAGTCAGATATTAGGTCAAATTGTTGCAGGATAGTTGACATTTGCAAATGTTTTTTATTAACCATAATTTATTGCTCATTTTAAGAAATTATTAAAAGGAATAAAATGTCAAATGTCATAAATTGGTTCGAAATTCCCGTAGCCAATATGGAAAGGGCTATCAGTTTTTATCAGACAGTTCTCGGAGGTGAATTCTATCGAATGGAAATGTCAGGAATTGATATGGCATTTTTCCCAATGGAAGGCGAAGGAATCGGTGGAGCACTCTGTTGTGGAGAGGGCTATGTGTCTTCTGAGCATGGCTGCCTTGTTTTTCTCAATGGCGGAGATGATCTTTCAGTGGCGCTCTCCCGCGTTAATAGCGCTGGTGGAAAAGTGATCCAGGAAAAAACGCTTGTGAGAGAAGATATTGGATTTATGGCGATGTTTATTGATTCTGAAGGAAACCGAATCGCTTTCCATTCGAGGTATTAAATGGCAATTTTAACCGAGGAGTACAAATCGTTTTTCAGTGAATTGAAGCAAAACAACAATTCAGAGTGGTTTAAGATGAATAAACTGCGTTTTGAAAAATTCGTAAAATCTCCTTTTGAAGATCTTGTCACAGAACTGATTTTCAGGGTTGGGGCTGAAGATAAATTGATAAGGCTCGAGCCGAAAGAGGCGATTTTCAGAATTTACCGGGATGTGCGTTTTTCAAAAGATAAAACACCTTACAAAACACGAATGGCGGCTGTAATTGGACCAGGAGGCAGAAAAGGAATGAGTGCTCCCGGATATTATTTTGAAGTCTCTGATGACCAGATCGGCATATTTGGGGGTTTATATATGCCTGAAAAGGAACAAATCTATAATATCAGGAAAGCGATGGCATCATCACCGGAAATATTTTCGGGGATAATTGGTGAGCGCGATTTTCAGGAAAAATGCGGGCAGGTTCTTGGAGAAAAAAACAAAAAACTGTCCCCCGAATTTGCGGCTGCTGCTCTGAAACAGCCCCTGATTTTTAACAAGCAGTTTTACTATTTTACTGAATTGCCGGGAGACTTAGTTACTGCCCCGGTTCTTGCCGATGTTATTCTCGATTACTTTATGACAGGCAGGAAATTTCTTGATTTTCTCCGGGAAGCCATCAATGGCTGAATCCTTTTGGCACATAAGCATCTAATTATTATCATTATTTATTCATTTTTTTAAAAAGGAGTTACAAGTGAAAAAGAATGTTGGAAGTATAGATAAAACCGTCAGGATAGTCCTCGGTGTTGTAATAATTGCTGCAGGACTTTATTTCCAGAACTGGTTCGGCGTTATTGGTATTATTCCTCTCGCAACGGCGTTTATGGGAAGCTGCCCGTTGTATTCAGTTATGGGTGTGTCCACATGCCCAAATGAGAAAAAATAAACTTCTTATTATGAGCCGCCCCTCCCGGATGGCTCATTTTTTATCGCTCATAAAATAGAAAATTCTTTTTAATGTGGAAGACACCACAATTTGAAATTAAGCTCTTGTGTTAATTTCCTCAAAAATCCCGACTAATCTTTGCATTATATTTTCATGTGTGCCTAAATTTAAGTTTGGGATAGGATGAATTCTGAAAATGTTCAAATCAATTATTAAGGTCGCCTCAGGTATAAAATGAAAATAGTTTCGTGGAATGTTAATGGTATCAGATCTATCGCGAAGAAAGGCTTTTTTGAATGGTTTGAAAAAACCGATCCGGATATTCTTTGTCTTCAGGAAACAAAAGCTTCACCGGATCAGCTTCATGAAGAGCTGCGGAATATTGCCGGATATCACTCATATTTCTCATCATCAATTATAAAAAAAGGTTATAGCGGAGTAGCGATCTATTCTAAGAAAAAGCCTTTATCGGTTAATTATGGATTCGGCATACCGCGTTTTGATGATGAAGGCAGAATAATTTCGGCTGAATTCGATGACTTCACGCTGATAAACATTTATTACCCTAATGGCAAAATGGACGGGAGACTTCAATACAAAATGGAATTTTATGATACCTTTCTTGATTTTGCAGGGGCTCTTAAAAATGAGGGTAAAAATCTTGTAATTTGTGGTGATTTTAACACTGCTCATAAAGAGATTGATCTTGACAGACCAAAAGAGAATGTCGATGTGTCTGGTTTCCTGCCGGAGGAGCGGGCATGGATGGATAAATTTGTTTCAGCAGGATATACCGATACTTTCAGGATGTTTAATAACGAAGGTAAAAATTATACATGGTGGCATCTCGTTACACGTGCAAGGGAAAGAAACGTCGGCTGGCGTATTGACTACTTTTTTGTTAATGACGGATTTATTCCGAAGGTAAAAGCCGCGTATATTCTTCCTGAAGTGATGGGCTCAGACCATTGCCCGGTGGGTGTTGAAATTGAATCTGACAGGTGAGAGTTTATTCTCCTTGTGGTTAAAAAAATCGCCATGAAGTACACGAAAAAATAACAAATAAAATGACTTTTCAGCCTGAAATGACCTGCTGTTACTTTTAAGTTACAAATTGTTACAAATGTTTACTCCTGCCTGACAACAGACCTTCCTTAACAATTTAGTTTAACTCCTGTAATTATTCATTTTTCAACAGGAGAAAAAGATGACACGCTCAAGATTCCACACAGTTAACATGACGATGTTTGTTTTTTTATTGCTAATAACAATTTCATATTCGTCTCTAACAGCACAAACCAGGGACACCGCCGATTACAGATCGCCTGACGCGATTTCAAACCTTGTGATGGGAATTAAATCCGATAACCCCGGAGTACGCAGGAGTGCAATTTATTTTGCAGGTAAATACGGCATCAGTGAGACCTTGCTTCCTCTGATGAAAGCGCTGAGAAATGAAAAAGATGACAACATTAAATATGTTCTGGCAATGGCACTTTATAAACTCGGCGATGACAGGGGGATGTTCGTGGTAAAACAAATAGCCTGCGAAGATTCAGATGCTAAGGTCAGGAACCTTTTAAGCGGTATCTACAACACATATCTGCTCCAAAGCAATGGAATCGCAGCAAGATAGTTCTGTTACAATTTGTGACAATTGACTACAATTGTATGACAAAAGAAATTCAGCAAATTTTTATAATTGAATAACTAAGAACGAAAGAAAATGAAAATTCTAAAATATATTGCCTTAATATTTATCCTTATACACGGAACAGGAATATTACTTGCCAATGACAAAGACTGGGTTATGCGGGTGAAAGGAGCCTGGAAATTTTCGATTGGAGATGAAGCCGCATGGAAAAATCCGAATTATGATGACCGTGACTGGGATCAGATTAAAGTTCCGTCTTCATGGGAAAGGCAGGGCTATCATGGATATGATGGTTATGCGTGGTATAGGAAATGGTTTGAGGTGAGTGATGTGGTGAAAGACGGCGCATACTTCCTCTCACTGGGATATATTGACGATGTTGATGAAGTTTATCTGAATGGTGAATTGATTGGTTCAACCGGTGTTTTTCCGCCTGATTATGCAACCGCATATAATGCTCATCGTGAGTACCCTATTCCCAAGAACCTGCTGAAAAAATCCGGCAACCTGATTGCAGTCCGGGTTTATGATGCAGAACTTGACGGAGGGATAATGTCGGGAGATCAGGGAATTCTCAAATACCATTCTGAACTTAAAACACTGATCGACCTGAGCGGCTTCTGGAAATTTAAGAGTGGTGATAATAAGGACTGGGCAGCCCCTGCCGCCAACGATTCAGACTGGGAGGAATTGCTCGTCCCCGGATATTGGGATAACCAGGGTTACCGTAATTATGACGGATTCGGATGGTACCGGATAGAATTTGTTGTTCCTGAAAAGTATAGAAATGAAAAACTTGTTCTGGCTCTTGGAAAAATCGATGATATTGATGAAGTTTATCTGAATGGCAAAAAAGTGGGATCGACCGGGCAAATGGATGACGACCCGTTCTTTATCGATACATACGACGAATATAGTAAATACAGATCGTATTACCTAAAGTCGGACGATCTGCGTTTTGGGAAGAAAAATGTAATTGCCGTCAGGGTTTATGACGGCTACAAGGACGGCGGTATTTATGAGGGACCCGTTGGGATAGCCAGGCAGACCGATTATGCCAAATTTTGGAGAGAACAGAACAGAAAAAAATCAGTTTGGGAAATAATGTTTGGGAACTGATTTTTTCATCACGTGCCGGCAGTTTTATTCTCAGCATACTTTAGTTTAATTTTTTTTGAATTGTAATTTATAGTATAGATTCTGCCAATAATATTTTTATTTATCCGGAATCAGACATATCACCGGATATTCATAATGGCTGATTAAGCTGTTATTATTGCCTTCGGGCAATATCCTTAAAACTATTTGTTGAAACCAACTGAAGATTTTATTAAATTTGTCATTGCCACAGCCAATTTCTTTTACGAGAATGGCGGTGGCACTTTTTTTTATCTTCAAATGAACCGGAGTTAATTTGTCAAACATAATATATCTTAGCCGTGAAAAATTACTCGAAATGGAAAAAGAACTGAACGATCTTAAAACCAATGGCAGAAAGCACATTGCAGGCAGGATTGCCGAAGCAAGGGCGCACGGGGATCTGTCAGAGAATGCTGAATACGATGCGGCTAAAGACGAGCAGGGTTTGCTTGAATTAAAAATCAATAAGATGGAAGATCAGCTCTCCAGAGCGATGGTAATTGACAGAAATGCTCTCCCGAAGGACCAGGTTCATATATTTTCCAAAGTAACTGTTAAGAATCTTAAAACACTAAAAGAATCTACTTATACAATTGTTTCTCCTGAAGAAGCGGATCTGGAACAGAAGAAAATCTCAATTACTTCACCAATCGGCAATGCGCTTGTGGGCAGAAAATCAGGCGAAGTATTCGAAGCAAAAGTGCCTGCTGGTGTTATCAAATTTGAAATCCTGAAACTCGAATAACATTCTGAAAATGAAGGAGAGTATTTTATTATCAGCACAAAAAGGATAGAAGAGAAAACTTTTTCCTTCATAAAATCAAATAATCTTTTCCACCCCGGAAGCCGAATTTTAATTGCATTAAGCGGCGGAGCGGATTCTGTTTTCCTGCTGTTTTTCCTGAAAAAATTTTCCCGCAAATATGATATAAGTCCGGGGGCATGTCACATAAACCATAATCTCAGAGGCGGTGAATCGCTAAGAGACGAAAAGTTTTGTGTATCACTTTGCGAAAAACTGGAAATACCGTATTTCGTTGAATCTGTTTTTCCGGCTGCCGGCAGGAACAGAATGAAGATGTCGCTCGAGGAAGCTGCCCGGGAATTGCGTTATGAAAAACTTGAAATATGTGCCCGGGAAAACGGATATGATTACATTGCGACAGCTCATAACCTTTACGATAATACCGAGACTACTTTTCTGAATCTGATCAAAGGAGCGGGGCTGAATGGCATGAGCGGTATCCCCGTCAAACGTTCAAATATTATTAGACCGGTTCTCTGCCTTACCAAACCCGAAATAATTTTTTATCTTCAGAGGGAAAGGCTTGAGTGGATTGAAGATTCAAGTAATCAGGATGTGTCTTTCGAAAGGAATTATCTGAGGAACAACATAATCGGGGGCATAAGAAAAGATCTTAATCCAGCCCTGGATGAAGCTGTATTCAACATGAACTCAATCCTCCAACGTCACCTGTTATTTATTGAGGATTATCTTGAAAAACAGGTGAACACATTATGGAAGCCCGAAGACAATAAAATTTATTTAAGCAGTGAACTTTTTAATTATGACAAATTAATTTCCGGAGAGCTCCTGCGGAGAATATTTTATAAAAATTCGCTGAATTATAATATTAATACTTACAAAAAACTGATAAGTCTGGCGGGAAAGCAGACAGGGAAAATTGCAGAAATCGGGAGAGGTCTCGCAGCCCGGAGGGACAGGGGATACGTTATAATTGAAAAAAAAGAATTATCTTTAAAAGATATATTAAAAATTTTTTTGGGGAAATCCGCCCGTTCCGGTAATTATGAGATTGGAATCGATAAAGGGTCACCAGAAAAACAGTATTCTGAACCGGATTGTGTTTCTGAATATATCGATGCCGCAGATTCTGCGCCTTTTTATGTTCTGAGGATTTGGGAACCCGGTGATAAGTTTATTCCTCTTGGTATGCGGGGTTTTAAAAAGGTTTCTGATTTCCTCACAGACGCTAAAATAAGCGGTTCCAGAAGAAAAAATCAACTTGTGCTTTTGAACAGGAACAATATTGTGTGGATAGTTGGTTTAAGAATAGATGAGAGATTTAAAGTAAAAGAAAGTACGAAAGAAACACACAGATTATGGATCAAGCACATTTAGTTAAAGATGATGCTGTTATTGTCGGAGATGAAAAGTTCGAAGTGATGCTCACTGAAGAACAGATTCAGGCAAGGGTTGCTGAACTCGGCAAACAGATTTCCGAAGATTTCCTGCATAAATTTCCAATTTTCATTGGGATTCTCAACGGTTCATTTATTTTTATGTCGGACCTGATGAAAAACCTTGATCTTGTATGCGAGATGGACTTTTTTAAGCTGTCCAGCTACGGTGACGAAAAAATATCCAGCGGCAAGGTTAAAATGATTAAGGAACTCAATGCAGATGTCCGGGACCGACATATTGTTATCATTGAAGATATTGTTGATTCGGGTCTTTCAGTTAAATATATACGCGAACTGCTGGATTCTCATGAACCTGCAAGCATTAAAGTTTGTTCTTTATTACTGAAACCTGAGGGACTGAAACATGATATTAAAGTGGACTATGTAGGATTTGAAATACCTAACAGGTTTGTAATTGGTTACGGACTTGACTACGGGCAGAAGTACAGAAATTTACGATCAATTTACGCTTTAAGCGAATAACGGAGAATCAGAGTAAATGTTTAAAGAATTATATATGGCAGCAAAAAACGATAATAAAAAGGCTAATAACCGAAACAATGGCGGAGGTGATAAAGACCCTCAGAAACCAAACGGCGATCTTGACTGGACTAAAGTAATAAAAACGGTCATAAGCTGGGGAATGGTAATTGTTCTTGCGGTTATCGTTATGCAATTTATGAAATCGGGAAATACTGCTGTCCCGAATGTGGATTTTAATATTTATGAGGTTCTTTTACAGGATAATAAAATTGAAAGCGCCCGTATTATAAAGACGGATATAAACGATTATAATTTTGAGGGGACTCTTAAAGAAGAAGAACGGCTCAAAATCAATGATGTTTTTACGAAGGTTAAAAAATTCAATGTTACACTCGTTGAACCTGTAATTGAAAAACAGGTTACTATCTGGCAGGAAAAAGGTATCAATTACACTTTTGTCAAAGAATCAAACGAATGGCTCACCGTCATTCTTGGAATACTGCCCTGGATACTGATAATCGGAGTCTGGGTGATATTTATGCGCAGAATGCAATCAGGAGCAGGCGGACCAAAAGGTCTTTTCAATTTTGGTAAAAGCCGTGCAAAACTGATTTCGGAATCGCAGATAAAAGTTACTTTTAAGGATGTTGCAGGAGCTGACGAAGCAAAAGTTGAATTGGAAGAGATAATTGAGTTTCTGAAAGAGCCTACAAAATTCCAGCGGCTTGGCGGAAAAATTCCACGCGGCGTTCTTCTTTTAGGACCTCCGGGAACGGGAAAAACACTTCTTGCCCGTGCCGTTGCTGGCGAAGCAGGCGTGCCTTTCTTTTCGATAAGCGGCGCAGATTTTGTCGAGATGTTTGTGGGTGTTGGAGCCTCGCGTGTCCGTGACCTTTTTGAGCAGGGCAAGAAAAGCGCCCCATGTATTATTTTTATTGATGAAATTGATGCAGTCGGTCGGCACCGCGGCGCAGGTCTCGGGGGCGGGCATGATGAACGCGAGCAGACTTTAAATGCGCTTCTTGTTGAAATGGATGGATTTGAGCAAAACAGCGGTGTTATTATTATTGCCGCGACAAACAGACCTGATGTCCTCGATCCGGCGCTTCTCAGACCGGGCAGATTCGACAGACAGGTTGTTGTTGACAGACCCGACGTTCAGGGACGTGAAGGCATTCTTAAGGTTCACACAAGAAAAATTCCGCTCGGAACCGATGTCGATCTGAAAGTTATGGCAAAAGGTACTCCCGGACTCGCCGGCGCTGATCTCGCCAACATGGTTAACGAAGCGGCACTACTTGCCGCGCGTAAGAATAAAAAGCGCGTTGAAATGGAAGACTTCGAAGAAGCCAAAGATAAAGTAATGATGGGTATGGAGAGGAAAAGCCTCATTATCTCAGAAGAGGAGAAAAAACTTACCGCTTATCATGAAATAGGGCACGTTCTTGTTGCGAGAATGATTCCCGAGGCTGATCCGGTTCATAAAGTCACAATTATTCCAAGAGGAAGAGCCCTCGGTGTTACAACATATCTTCCGGTGGATGAAAAACACACATACTCCAGGGAATATCTGGAGGCGACTATTACTTATGCATTGGGCGGAAGAGCTGCTGAAACGATTATTTTCAACCGCTATACAACCGGTGCAGGAAACGATATTGAGAAGGCTACAAATCTTGCCCGAAAAATGGTGTGTGAGTGGGGTATGAGCGATAAACTCGGACCGCTTGCCTATGGACAGAATGAAGAAGAAATATTCCTCGGCAGGGAAATCACTAAGCACAAAAATTACAGCGAGAAAATAGCTCAGGAAATTGATGATGAAATTAAGTCGATTGTAATGAGCTGTATGGTGAGAGCCGAAAAAATTCTTGCTGAAAATATTGAGATGCTTCATAAACTTTCACTCGAATTGCTCGAAAGAGAAATACTTGATGGAGATGAGATTAATAAAATTATGCAGGGCGAACATCTTCCTCCGCTGAAAAAGAACAGCCAGGCAGATGGTAATCAGGATGCCGCAGCAGAGATTCCCGATCATGTTAAAAAACTGATGGAAGAAAAAAAGAAAAGATCCGACGATAATAAAGAACCGGCGGAAAATGCCTGATATCGATCGCGGAACAATAGCTTACACAAACGAACTTTTGCGTAAGTCTATTCACCTTTGCTCCTTGTCAATTCCTGTGATCTATTATTTTATTTCTAGGGAGTCAGCGCTTATCGTGCTGATTCCCCTTACTGTTATATCCCTTATCATTGATATAAGCCGTCATATTTTCCCGGATTTCAACGTGTTTTTTAACAGGTTTTTCGGCATTATGATGCGCCGGCATGAACTTGATCCAAAAAGTAAAAATCTTTCCGGCGCTACTTATGTTTTTATTTCAGCGGCTCTTACTGTCTTTCTTTTTCCGAAAGTTTTTGCGGTAACTGCTTTTACTGTGCTGATAATTTCAGATATTGCCGCAGCACTTATCGGCCGAAAATTTGGGAAGCACCGTTTCCTGGCAAAAAGTCTCGAAGGCACTATGGCTTTTTTTATAAGCGGCTGTATGGTGGTTCTTCTTACACCCAAAGTCGGTTATTTGCCCGGTGAGTTTATTATCGGCTTTTTGGCGATTGCCGCCGGCGCTATTGCCGAAAATATTTCATACGGCTGGGCTGATGACAACCTGGCTATCCCTCTGACAATAGGATTTGTTATGTGGGGATTATATCTTATTTTCTTTCCCGGGCTTCCGCTCGTCCTTTCAGGAGTTCCTGTCTGAAACTTTAGTTTTTGCCGTTTGTATAAATCGGAGAACAAAAATCTAAAGTGAATGAAAAAATATTTTCTGCTTTCAGCCGCATTATCTGTTATTTTGCTGACTTTTTCGGCGTGTGATTCAAAACGTCCTGCTGCCGGTGAAGAGGATGTAATTCATCTCGTTTCCGACTCTTCCGATTTTGCCTTTATGGATGATGCGGTCAACGAGGTCTTCGGAATGACAATCTATACCCCCCAGCCTGAAAATCTGTTCAGATTAAAACGTTACAATTTTGAGAATTTTTACAAAATCCGGGATAAGAAAAATGTCCTTATTGTTGCTCCGCTTAACAGCGGTTCGAAATCCTCGGATTATGTTAAGAGCATTCTTGATTCTGCGGTAGTTGATATGATAACCGAAAAAGGAGAATTTTTCTTCCTTAAATATGATCTCTGGGCAAAGAATCAGCTTGTGATGATTGTTACCGGGAATTCGTATGAAGAAATCAACCGGAACCTCTTATCCAACAAAGAAAAATTAGTTTATTATTTTAAAAAATTATCCGATCAAAGATTATCCCGCACAATTTATAAACCCGCTTACGAGAAAAAGGAAGTTGAAGGAAATTTGCTTAGGGATTACGGCTGGACAATTTTTGTGCAGCTCGATTATAATCTCGGCAAAAGCGATTCCGATGAGAATTTCGTTTGGCTGCGCCGCGCCCCTGGAAGCGATATGGAGAGATGGATTTTTGTTCATTGGATTGAGAACAGCACTCCCGAAACGCTGAATACCGATTCCGTTACCGCCGTAAGGAACCGCCTGACAAAAAAACTTATGCGCACAAGCAACGACAGCGCCCACGTCGAAATTGCAGATATCTCAAGCACCAAAGAAGTGAATTTTAACGGCAGGTATTCGATAATGACATACGGCTTCTGGCGTATGAATGATAAGAGTATGGGCGGACCTTTTATCAACTATGTGTTCTTTGATGAGAAAACCAACCGGACATATTTTGTTGACGGTTCGATATATGCCCCGAAATATTACAAGAAAAAACTTATTCAGCAGGTTGATGTGCTGCTGCAATCATTCAGAACGGAAGCTGAATTAAGCCCGGACAGGGTTGAAGAATTGCTTTCGGAAGCAACTGAAGCCGAGTAGAAAAGAAGCGCTGAAATATTTCGCATAACAACGGGGGATAAATACTCATTGTCTTAGCCCGGAGATGAATTATACGGAATTTCATCTGCTTAATTTTTTTCTTAGAAATCGGCTTCTAATTGCCGATTTTATTCTGTACACTGCCGATGCTGAGGTTTAATCCTTTTCAGTTTTATATTTATTTAAGAGCCATATAAACAGGATAAACGAACCCAGCCAGAAGCAGAAGCAGGATAAACGGACGATTGATGTTCTGCCATTTATAATTCTTTTTACGGATAGCTTCGAGTCCGTGGTTTCCGGCTGAAAGTGTAAAGAAGAAGAAGAAAATAAATAACACACTCAATTCTGCTTTAATACCCCAGTCAGCAAAATAAATCAGTAAGGCGCCAAAAGCGTAAGATAATAAGGCAAATGCGGATTGTTTCTGGTAATTGCTCCCGGTTTCGTAGCCTTTTGCCAATGCCGCCTGTTTCCCGAAAAACAAACCTTCTATTCCCGATATACCCGCTATTGCAACTATTACCACAGGTATCATAAGGTGCAATTGGGCAATAGGGTCATAGGTTTCGCCAAAGCCCACTAAGTAGCCAAAGAAAAAGGCTATGCCGACTAATACTATTCTGATGATATCGAGTAATTGTATAAACATAACTTCCTACCCTTAGTTATTATATATCTAAATTTACTTGAATTCATACAGAAAAAAGAAATATCGAGGGGGATCTGTCTGATTTACAACATAATTGTTCTTTTCAGACAAAACCGGAAGGTCATTCCAAAAGTATTTACCGGTTTACCCGAAATGCTGAACACTCATTCAGCGGCTGCTATAATTAACCGGCTCACGAATTGAGCAATGTTTGCAAGCAATAAGGGCATCAAAGTTTGAAATTATTCGGACAATAACTGTTCATAAATGCGCAGCGCCTGTTCGCTGAAACAGCAGAATATCACCTCACGGAGGCCGGGATATTTTTCAGTTTCGGCTTTAACAGTGCGGACTGCAATCTCAGCAGCTTTTTCGGAAGGGTAACCGTAAACACCTGTGCTTATTCCCGGAAATGCAATCGATTCTATGCCGTTTGCCGCGGCAATTTCGAGAGAGCGCCGGTAGCACGAAACGAGCAGTTCTTCTTCACCCCGCGAACCTCCATGCCAGACCGGGCCCACCGTGTGGATCACGCGTTTCGCTCTAAGGTCATATCCTCTTGTGATTTTCGCGTCACCGGTCCGGCAGCCGTTCAATCCTGTGCATTCGGCAAGTAGTCCGGGACCCGCTGCCCTGTGGATAGCGCCGTCAACACCGCCGCCTCCAAGCAGCGAATTATTTGCCGCATTTACTATCGCATCAACTTCAAGCGTTGTGATATCTGCATTTATTGCACGGAGAATGACGACCATAATAGTAAATTCAGTTTTAATAAAATATTGAACTAAATAAGTTTCTCAATTTCTTTCACCTAAACTTAATTGAGACAGGGATACCAAGAATGCTCTTTAATCTATTAAAACTTAACAACCTTCGAAATAATCGCATGTCTACAAAAACAATTAAATTGTTTGTAATCCGATATTCCTCAAATAGTTATAAGTTGGGTCATAGTACTCCTTTTTACGAGTATGGTCTTCACTATTTCCTTCAGGAATAACAATCACCATTCCTTGCCTTGCCCTTGTTAGTAAAACACGATATGCATTTAAAAGGTACTTTTTACGGTCCATCTTGAAAATATTTTGCCACTTGTTGCCTTTGAAAGAATAAGTTTGCCAGCCATTTTGTGAATAACGTAAGTCACCATCCCAAACAACACAACTCCAATCTAATTCAAGACCTTGAACATGAAATTCTGTTGCAATATCTTCCAAATAAAATGATGAACGAACATCATCTTTACCATCTAAAAACCAATTTATGTGATTCATAGGAGTTTTAACATCGATAGCAAATGGTTTTAGTCTTAATGCTTGCGATGAAACCACAATTCCATATCGCTCACTACCTCTCGCCTTTTCCCTTAACCATTGCTTTGCCTTGATAATATCGCGTGTCAAAACAATCGGATATTTTTCAGCTATTTGTATAAAATCTCCTTTTGCCTTTTCCATTTCAATGTCCAATACATTTTTCACAAATGACGACAATTTTTCTGCCCTGAATGAACGCATTGATACGGACAGATGTAAATTTTCATCAAAATATATTCTATTATTTAGCTTCAATTTCTCGATAGCATCAAATGCAAGATATTCCGATTCTGTAAGGTGGGGAGAAATATAAATCTTCCAGTCAGAAAATGTTTTATCCAAAGCATCTAACCATTCAGAAATTCCAGCTTCCCCAGTATTAATTTCTTGCCCACCACCAACTAAACAAATAACGACTGCCCAATCCTTATGTCTGTTCAGACAAGAAATGAGAAATTCAGGCTCTGAATAATCAAAATCAGGAATACCTTTTTTCCGTCTCATAAACTTTACGGTTTGTTCTTTATTCCATGCCCTTTGTGCTTCATCAAAAATCGCAACATGGTCATAAGGAGCTTCTGGATTCTTCAAATATTCATCTCTGTAGTGATGAATGATTTGGATAAATGTTTTTACTGCCTGGTGAGCTGTCTTTTTAGTTAGTTTATTTCCCTTTTCTTTTTCTCTTAGAACTCTATCTCTTGCTAATGCTTCTTGTAAAATATCGACTAGGGGTTTATTCCCTGACAAATAAACACTGGCATTTCCGTTTTGGTTGTCAAGGTGCATGGTGGCAACATTCAATCCGACAAGTGTCTTGCCCGCCCCGGGCACACCAGTTACAAAACAAATTATTTTGTCGTTTTGACATTTTGCTCTTTCTATTATTTCGGAAATTGTTTTGGTGGTAACAGTCAGATTCTTTGCATCAGCATCACTTCGGGTAATATTTTCAACACTGTGTGTTGTATAAAGTGACACCGCAGCTTCAACTATTGTCGGCGTTGGCATATAACCGCCCTTTACATATTCAGTTATATCTATGTTCGGCTCATCAGAAAAGAAAAGTAAAGCATTTTGGATTACATCTTTTAAATCATTTCTCCCAATGCGAACAGGGATTGTCAGTTTATCATTGTGAGACGTTAGAATTATTTCTGTATAGGATTTTTTTGCTTCGGTTGCAATCAAAACAGGTACAAGAACAACATCATGACTTGTTTTGTGGAAGTTTTTCAAGTCCAAAGCATAATCCCACACTTGTTCAAAATTATGATTTAGAAAATGATTTTCACCTACTTTAAATTCAATTACGAATACCACATTTTTAATAACAATCAACGTATCAACTCGTTTACCCATTCTTGGAATGGAAATCTCAAAGAGAATTTCTCCTTCATATCCTTGTAAAGCATTTTTTAAAATAGGTATTTGCTGTTCCCATGATTTATTTTGCAGAAAAGAAGAATCAAACTCGTTGAAACGATTTATAGAGCCGATTATTTCATCGATGCTGCTATGTAAATAATTACTTATTGAGTTTCGGTAAAAGTAATTCATTAGATTAACTGCTTTAATTCGCTCAAAGTCATCTCGATGTGTTCAATTTTCTCGCTATACCATTCTTGTTTGTCATAAACTTTTGGGGCTAAAATTTCATTACGACAATTTTTAAATGTTGTTGATAGAATTGTTAAAACTCCTTTTTCCGAAAATTGTGTCGGGAACAATTTGTTTTGAATAATTATTCTCCCTTTTTCATCTGTATCAACAGTTAGGGCCCCCACTTCTATTATGTAGTGCGAATAATCAAGGCAGGAATTTCTCATCTCGGAAAGATAAAATTGCAACCTTTTTTCTAACTCTGCGATTGTCTTTTTTATATTCATAAATTTCAGGTACAAATAAAATTGGCTTATGGTGTACCGCTATTTTTATTATCTCTTCTTAACTTCTCAAAACGCGAACAGTAATATGTCAAATCCTTATTCATAGATGCATTGAATAATTACTTTTCATGCCTGCTTTCACTACGATTAAACGATTTTCTTCTGAATTAAAATTACTAAAAATTCCTTATCCAATATTAACATTTCAGAAGTTTTGGAAATTTATTTGATAATATTCCGTCCAGTGTAAACTGAATCCCTGATCACTCACTCCGTAATTCCTTGAATATTAACAGCTTACAAATAATCTCTCCTGGGAGAAGAGAGTAAAAATCTTATCCGGGAGTATTATATCTTTTGTGCGGTTTCTGCCTGCTGATCGGCATACTTTTTGAAATTATTCAGTATCGCCTGCCAGCCAGCTCTCTGCAATTCGACAGGATTTTGTGTCTCAGTGTCAAATTTCACTGTGGCGAGAGTTGCATTGCCGGAATCTTCGAAAGAGACATAAACTTTTCTATCATCAGCCAGAGTAAAAGAAAAACTTTTCCCTTCGGTGATTTCATCGTAGATGCCCTCAAAGTCGAAGCCGAAACTGCCGTCTTTCGCTTCCATCCTGGCGGAGTATTTCCCGCCGGGTCTCATGTCATTTGCAGCTGAGGGGCAGCACCAATCATCGGAAGCAAAATTCCAGTTAACGATATGCTCCGGTTTTGTGTAATAATCCCATACTTTTTTACGGTCTGCAAGAATTGATGCATTTATAGTGACCTGGATTGAGCTCATATTTTCCTCTAAGCATTCAGTAATTTAACAATTTCGAATTTTTTCATCTGGAAAAAGGCATTAGTAACCCGGCTGACTTTTTCCCTGTCTTCACTCGCAAGAAGATCAGACAAAATACGCGGGACAATCTGCCAGGAAACACCGAATTTATCTTTTAACCAGCCGCAGGGCCCTTCCTCGCCCCCTTCAGTAAGTTTTTCCCAGTAATAATCAATCTCTTCCTGGTTGTCACAGTGCACAACAACTGACACTGCCTCGCTGAATCTGAATGCAGGTCCTCCGTTTAAGCCAAGAAAATTCATGCCGTTAAGGGAAAATTCAATTGTCATTACAGCGCCTTCGGGTTTTCGGTGAAATTCAAAACCTTCTTTGCTATAGCGGCTTATTTTCCCAATTGAACTGTCCCTGAAAATCGCAGAATAAAATAAAGCAGCCTCTTCCGCCCGGTCATCGAACCATAGGCAAATAGTCATTTTCTGATCAGCCATATTATTGCGGGATTTGATTTTGATCGGTGAACATCACTTCCCATTGATGCCCATCAATATCAATAAAACTATCGTAATACACCCAGCCGTAATCGGTGCTTTCTCTGTAACGGGAGCCGCCGTTTTCAAGCGCCAGGCGGACGATTTCGTCAACCATTTCTCTGCTTTCAACTTCTAATGCATTTATTACATGCGTGCTGGAACCGTCAGATACGGGGCGGTTTGTAAATGTGGAGAAAAACTCGCGGGTAATAAGCATTGAATAAATTAGTCCGTCATTCATTATCAGGCACAATGCTTTATCATCGCTGAATTGTTCATTGAACGAGAAGCCGAGTTTTGTCCAGAATTCCCTTGTTTTCGCCGTATCATTTATCGGAAGATTAATAAAAATTGATTTGACTTTCATATTCCCTTTATTGGTTAGTTATTCTAAAAATTATACTGATAATAAATATAGTGGCAGTTTCTATGCGTCAGAGCTGCATTAATTAAATATACCGCCTATAAATAATATAGCCATTAAATTAGCGGCAGACTTTTTTAAGTTCATCAATAAAAATATCAGCAGCTTCTTCATGCGGATAATGTCCGGTATTATTTAATTTAATAACAGATTTGTTTGTCAGTTCTTTATCCCAGACATTAAATTCCTGTTCCCTGAATGCAATATCTTTCATTCCCCAGATCAATGTTTTCGGGATACCGTCAAGATTTTTTCTCCTTTGCCATAAACTTTCGAGCCAGTCACCTGAAGCAATAATTTGTTTTGGGAAAGTCCAGCAGCCTTTCCTGTCCTTTCTGGTTTCAAGATGACGGAATATTGCCGGGTCGAAATGCTTTTTATCAACAATACACTTTTTGATTATCACCCTGCCGAAAAAGTTGAAGTTTTTGATTAAAAACCTGCCAATCGGTCCGCCGGCAAAGCCGCTGAATTTTTTATAATACGGGTCATTTTTTGCTGACCACATCCACGTATTTGTGATCACTATATGTCTGATCCTATCCGGATTGTTGATCGCATAAGATAATCCGATCGGTCCGCCCCAGTCATTGACAACAAGAACAAATTTTTCCAGTCTGAGATTATCGATAAATTGCGCAAAATTCGCCGCATGATTTTCAGGCAGGTAATTCCAGTCGAAAGGTTTGTCCGAAAGTCCAAAACCAATATTATCGGCAGCGATGCATCTGTTTGTCCCCGAAAGCGCCTTGATCGATTTTCTGTACTCATAGGACCATCCGGGATTACCATGAACAAAAACGATCGGAATTCCTTTCCCTTCGTCAACGTAATGCATTCTGCCCATCGGAAGATCGAAGTAATTTGATTTGAAGGGATATTCTTTCCTGTTTAACCAGCTTTTATTTTGTGCTATCAATTCTCTCCTTTTCAGATTTTCTATTGCATTCCTGATGCAGCGTTTACGCTATGCCTTAGCAAACTGTTGCCGGTGAATCCTATTTCTTTTCCAGAGTGTTTATTCCGAAGCAGGAAAAATCTTTGTTCGGGAATGACACATCGAAAGTTGTTTCGATTTTATTTTCAGCAATTTTTTTGATCGTGAACCTCGCTTTGCCTCCAGGGACAAAGTTTTCAATAGCCTCGGTCTCAAAAACCAGATCTGCTTCAGTTGAAAGTGAATCGCTTAAAACATACTGATTGACGTATCCTTCATTATTGAACTGCCTGTAAACCAACAATTTTCTCGCCTTATCGAAACTTATGAAGCCTCTATCGATATGATGCTCCCCGTCCAGGTTTTTTTCATTGGGTTCAAACTGTGATTCATTTGTAACTTCTATATATTTCCTATCCATAATCAGCCGGAAAACCGATTCGATTTTGGATTGGTTATTCCCAAATCCGCTTCCTGTACCTGTCCATTCACCGATCAGAAAATTTACGCTTTCAAAATTATCTCTCTGGGCGGAAGATAAACCGGTCAAAAGGGTAAGAGCTAATATTAAAACTGTCCTTTGTATCATGATAAAACCTCCAGGCGGCTGAAAATATTGCCGTACATTTATTTATGAACGCTCAGAATGTCCTTGTTCATTATACCTTCCGGCATGTTGATTATAGCGGCTTTTCAACATTAATTTATAAATAATATTCCGGCGGATCAAATGCACTTTATGCCGCTGCCTGAAGCCATTGAATTACAAGCGCTTTTAAGGCGGCGGCTTTCGTTTCAATTTCCACCGCATCATTAAATGAAGCAACAGCTCTGTCGTTTTCCTTCCAGACTAATAAACCCGAACTATCCTCAATTAATCTCTTATCCGGCTGTTCCAGTTTTTTTGCTCCCCGGTGGAAAATTAATTG
>Ga0172367_10003111_pt1 | contig 22006 bp, 26 predicted proteins | sample Lak10m_FD_114542 | JGI IMG/M metagenome (GOLD analysis project Ga0172367, IMG submission 114542) | Freshwater microbial communities from Kabuno Bay, South-Kivu, Congo - kab_022012_10m | ecosystem: Environmental > Aquatic > Freshwater > Lake | place: Democratic Republic of the Congo: South-Kivu... | reverse complement strand
GAAATATATTTTTTACCTTTAATTAATTTGTTAATGGCTTTATATTTTGGTGTAAATACAATTGTATTAGGGAATTCAATTACATAATTAGTAGTTGGTTTAGTTTTTTCATCTAATTTTTTAATTTTAAATATCATTGTTGATTGTAAAGCGTCTTTAAAATCTTTACTTCCTAATATATCAATCTCTTCAATATTACAAGTTTTATGTATGTAATATCTTAATTTTTCAAAATATTTAGATGATAATAAACTGGTAGGAATGACAAATATTAACTTGCCTGAAGGTTTCAACATCCCAATACATTTATAAATGAAAAGTGAATAAATATTTACTCTTCCTGTAATGATTTCTTTAAAAGTTTTCTTTTCTTGGTCGGTTAAATTTTTTTCATGATAAGGTGGATTGCCTACAATTAAATCAAATTTATCCTCAGTATTGTAAGTTAAAAAGTCTTGATTTAATAATTTGACATTTTTATTTGAAGAATATTTTTTTTTTACATCATCATATAATTCTTTGAATAATTCAACACCAACAATATTTGCAGTTTTTTTTTTCCCCAATAATTTAATACCAATATCAATAAATTGTCCTGAACCAAATGAAGGTTCTAATATATCTAATCCATCAATTTTTTCACCCTCAAAACATTTTTCTATTATAGGAAATGGAGTTATGTATATACCATTTTCTTTTCTAACATCCAAATTATCTTTTTCATAAAACTTTTCTGTAATATCACTATACATATTTGTTATATATGATATGAATATATATTTATATTTTTTCAATATTTATGAAAATGTTGAAAATTAAAGTATAAATCTATAAAATAATATATATAATATTATACAATGTCTAAAATACAAACCCTCAAAGAATATAATAGTATTATAGTCAAAATACTAGATAACATATATAATTTATCAAATGAAGAGAATGAAAAAATTATTGGAGTAAAAAATAAAGAACAACCATATGAATTAAAAATAAAAGAAATATTAAATAAATACTGTGTTGAGACAATTAAGAAAAAAAACAATAAAAACGTTGATATTGTGGATAATGATAATGAAAATATAAAATGCGAATATACAAATTTATTTTACGAATATCAACCAAATGGTTCTCAACAACCTCCTGATTTTGTAATATATTGTGAAAATTACAAAAAAAAGAAAATAGAATGTAAAAGTTCAAAAAACAACAAGCCTGTATGGAATTGCTCTATTCCAGATCAAGAAACAATATATATTTATTATGATACTAATAAAAAACTCACTTATATTTTTGAAGGTGATAAAATAATATCAAATGAAGATAGAAACAAAATAATTAAATTCAATGATGAATTAAAAAAATTATGCAATGATTTTAACAATACTACACTATATGATAAAAATATGAGTTATTATCCAAGACAAATGATAAATCAAATTAAAAAAATGGATGAAATAATTCCAGATAGAAACATTGTATTTACAGAGATAAAAAATAAAATATTGTCCATTGACAATAATGAAAAAATAATAAAAACAGTAAAAACAACAAAAAATAAACACGAAATATCTTAACAAAAACAAACAGATAATCAAAATTTATTTGATTGATATTATTTCCATATTCTAAACTTGTTATAAATTTACAAACATTACTAATAACATCTCTCATTTTATTCTTTTGATTTAATTTATATTTTTCAAAATTCAAAATCATATGCTCAAATTTATTTATTTGCAATATTTCACCATTATAATTAATTTCTTCTTTTCTTTTTGGTTTTAATAATATATTACCTGAATGTAAATCATCATAAATAAATCCTTTTGTATCATAAGCATATAATATTGCCTATAATACTTGTTTTATAACATTTTTTAGTATTATGAAATTATTATTATTCCAATCATAATTTTCAACACTACCTAAATTATATTCTTTCATTACCAATATTAAAATTTTATTTTTTCCATAATTACACATTTTATATTTTGAAATATTATTTGTAAAAATATTGAAAAAAATAAATAATATTATAAATTGATATTTAATAATACATATAATATTATAAATAAAATGAATATATCAACAATAAATTTACTTAATATGTATCAACAATATGAATCTACTTTAAACTTATCATCAAAAAATATTAATGGTATATTAGATTTTAAAAAATTTTATAATTTAAGTGAATTAAATTGTTCTAAAAATCAAATTACACATTTATCAAATTTATCCGAAAATTTAATCAAATTAAATTGTTCTGAAAATTTAATAATAAATTTAGATAATTTACCTTCGGGATTAATAATATTATTTTGTTCAAATAATTACATATCAAGATTGAGTCATTTACCTGAAAATTTAATATGTTTAATTTGTTCTGAAAATAAAATAACAAGTTTAACTCATATACCAATAAAATTAACAACTTTAGATTGTTCTAAAAATAGAATAACTTCACTGAATCATTTACCAGAAAATATAACATTTTTAGATTGTTCTAAAAATAGATTAGAATCTTTGGATAATTTACCTAATAATTTAATAGAATTAAATTGTTCTGATAATCTAATAATAAATTTAAATTATTTACCAACAAATTTACAAAAATTGAATTGTTCATATAATAAAATATTAAAATTTTATTATATTCCTTATGGTTTAACATTTTTAAATTGTTATGATAATCCAATAACAAATGTATCAAATAAAAAAATGTATAACGAAACAAATAATGATGATGAAGATAATGATGAAAATAATGATGAAGATAATGATGAAAATAATGATGAAGATAATGATGAAAATAATGATGAAAATAATGATGAAAATAATGATGAAAATAATGATGAAAATAATGAAAAAAAAGATTTAAATCTTTTGCAAAAACAAATTGATGAAATAAATTTAAAATTAAATAAAGATAAACCTGATAAAAAAAATGAAGATAATGATGAAGAAAATAATGAAAAAAAAAAATTAAATCTTTTGCAAAAACAAATTGATGAAATAAAATTAAAATTAAATAAAGATAAACCTGATAAAAAAAAAGAAAATAATGAAAAGAAAGAAAGTAATAAAAAAAAGGAAAGTAATAAAAAAAAGGAAAGTAATAAAAAGAAGGAAAGTGGTAAAAATAAAGTTGTAAAAAAAAAATCACAATAATAAATCATACATTATTTAATTTTAACATTTTTTTAAGTTTTTTTCCTTCATTATATAATGTCTTTTTAAGGGTATTATATGCATGAGCTTGAAATTCTTCACATCTGGCTATTTCAATTTGTCGTCCATCATCTCTTAAATCATCCACAAAATCCCCATCAATCATATTATTATATTTTTCAATAGTATTTAATCTATCATGAAGAGGTTTATTATCAGGATGTTTAGTTCTTAAATTACTTATTTGTTCAGCAGAAAACACACAAACTTTATCCATTATTTGTGGTATATTATTGACATTAGAGAGTTTCCATTCACCATCTTCATAAACCATACACTTCTCTCTATTGATATCTGAAATATAAATATTAGATAATTGTGGATATTGAGGGTTAAAATGAATTATTTTCAAAACCTCATCAGGAATTTTAACTCCTGAAATATTATTTCTTTTAACTATTTTATCAATAAATTGTCTTTCGTCAATTACACTCAAATCCTCTTTGCCAAAATTTACCATTAGAATATTATTATTTTGTGTATTATTTGTTTGATTATTGTTTATCGTATTATTAGAATTTGTATTATTGGAATTTGTATTATTTGTGGTTTTTTTTGTTGTTTTGGAATGTTTTGAATTATCTTTAATACTAATTAGTTTATCAATTTTATTCATAAGCAATAAATTTTGTTTTTCAAGTTTTTCAATCCTTTCCTTGTTTTCTTTATTTTCCTTATCTTTTTCCAATAATAATTTAAATATCTTTTCTTTCTCATTGTCTGTTTCTTTTTTTATTTTGCAAATTTTAAGATGTTTATTTAAATTGGTTTTTGTAGAATATTTTTTAGAACAAAAACCACAACATAAATCTTGATTTTTTATGTCTAATATATCAAAATTAGGTTCCGTTAATTCATTTGCCTTATTAACTAATTCTTCATTATTTTCATTTGAAATAGTTATGGAATAATTTGGAATATTTTTGGAATGGGATGGAATAGTTATGGAATGATTTGGAATGTTTTCACAAATATCATCATACTTAACATCTTCTTCTTTTACATCATTTAAATTATATTGATCTAAATTTTTTATGCTACAGTCATATACTTTATTTATATGTCTAATATAATTTGATTTTTTATAAAATAAAGCATTACATTTAGGACATTTTCTTTGAACCATAAAATTTAATATTCTTATTATATATACTTTATATATAAATTATTTTTTTTAAACTCAATAAAATTTAATAATTAATCTATATATTTAAAAAATTTTAGAGCTTTTTTAGAGCTTTTTTGGAGCTAAAAAGCTCCATTTTTACGGCTCCAAAAAAGCTCTAAAATGGAGCCTTTAATTATATTCGTCTTCTTATATACATTTATTTTTTATTATTTTTATTATTTTAGTTGCTTAATGACATTTATGATTTTTACTATAATTTGAGAGAGAGTTGGAAGAGGTAAAAAATTTATTCAAAAAGTGAATTTTGAATTTTTCAAAAATTTCATAATAATAAAATTTTAATTATATTTAATTTAATTCATATAAAACAAAAAAGAAGAGAAAAAGAAGAGAAAAAAGAGAAAAAGAATTTAAATATTATTATTTTAATTGTGATTTTGGAACATTTTCAAAAGAAAGTGGATACAATTAAGAATTAAATTGTTTGTAAAATAGATTAAAATAACATAAATTATCTAATGAATATAATTTGAAAATAAAAATATACCTCAAGGATTAAAAAAGATAATTTGTTCATAAGATTATCAATTTATAAATAATTTTATAAATAAAGTAGAAACATATTAAAATTTATTATTTATATATTTATATAATTATCTAATTCAAATAATAATGATAATATTATCAAAATATTCAATAATACAAGAATTAGGTTATGGTATGTTTGCTACAGTATATAAAATTCAAACACCAAATAAAAAAAAATATGCGCTAAAAATTCAACATATAAAAAAAAAACGATATAAATCCAAATCCAAATCCAAATCCAAAATCAAGTGTATGGAAAGAAATAAATTTTTCCATCAATTTTGCTAATAAATACCCAATTCAATTCATCAAATTATATGAATATGATTTTATTGACAAATGTAATATTAAACAAAAATATTCATTTGATGTATCTCAATTTCCTCTATCATTACAAAAAAAATTTGCTCAGTTGAGTTCAAGTCCTTATTGTGTGCGTATGGTTTATGACTTGGTTGATGGTAATTTATATGAACTTGATGGTAAGTTATCTGTCCCTCAAATATATTCAATGATAATTCAATTAACATATACAATTATTACATTCAGCTAATTATGTCCACAATGATATACATAATAGAAATATTGGTTGGGTAAAAACTAGTAATACAACAAAAATCAAATTAGGTAAATTAAATATCCCAACATATGGATATATATATAAATTGATTGATTATGGAATGGTATCTAATGGTTCAAATAAAATGACAAAAAAAGAAAAAGTGGAATTTGCGAATAATTTTGAGAATGAACTTGTATTATTGGTTCATTTTATGGTTGATTCCGCTATATATGATTATATCAATGAAAATAAAATTTATTTGAATTTTGATGCTGATTATGCGAAATTTAAAAAAACAATATTTTATAATTTGATACGCAAATATTCAACCAACAAATATATTCAAATGTTTTTATTTGATATATTATTTCCCGTTCAATATCAATCAATTGCCTTTGGTAAATATTATGTTAAAACAATACCAAGAAAATTATTAATTCCATTTGAGGACATTGAATATTTTATACTTAATTACAAAACTCCAAACTCAATAATAAAATATTTTAAGAATAAATTAATTTGACATACAATATAAATAAAAACAATGAATGATATATCATTGTATGAACTAATAACAAAAAATGATACTTTAATATTTTATGCTAAATTTAATGATGAATTAGGATATGAAATATTTGAATCAATAAAAAATATAAATAAAATAATTTTCAAAAATCAACACAAAGGCATAAAAAAAAATGCTAATTCTGTATTTAATAAATCAGTCGATAATTTACCAGAAACACTAAAAACGATATGTTTTGGTTATTCATTTAATCAACCAGTTGACAATTTGCCTTTTTTATTAGAATGGATAGAATTTGGTTTTTCATTCAATCAAAGAGTTGATATGCTTCCAAATACAATAAAATATTTAGTATTTGGAGAATTATTTAATCAACCAATAGATGATTTACCAACGAGTGTAGAATATTTAATGTTAGGACAATTTTTCAACCAAAGTTTAAATAATTTACCAAATTCAATAGAAAAGTTAGACTTACATTCATGGATAAATGGCATTAAACAAAATACATATAAATTACCAAAAAATTTGAATGAAATAATAATCAGAAAAATAAAATCAATCTCAATATCTCATGATTTTGTAAATGAATTGAATAAACATATAAACACATAAATATATTAAATACATATTAGTTATGTATAATTGTGATGAAGCAGATATTGTTAAATTTGATGCTGATTTTGATGAAGATTTTGACAATGTGTTAATGGAAATAATGGCAGGATGTAATCGAATATATTTTCTTAATTCCACAGGATTTGGTATAAGAGCTAAACAATCCAATTCAAAATTTAATAAATCAGTAGATTTACTTCCATCAAATTTGACACATATAAAATTTGGTTATTCATTTAATCAATGTGTTGATAATTTGCCTTTCTTATTAGAATGGTTAGAATTTGGATATTCATTTAATCAACATGTAGAAATGCTTCCAAATACTATAACATATTTAGTTTTTGGCTATTCTTTTAATCAACCTGTGAATGATCTTCCTAATAGTTTAGAATATGTAAGTTTTGGTAAAAAATTTAATCAATCTTTAGACAGTTTGCCAAATTCAATATTTTATATAAATATAGGTTCAGCAGAAATTGATTATTATGATGGTGATTATCATTATACAGAATTTAACCAAAAAACATATAATTTGCCATCAAATTTAGAAAATATATTGATTTATTTGAAAAACAAAAAATATCCAATTAAAAATGATTTTGTATCAAAAATAAATAGACTTATATAATTAAAAATTATTAAAAAAAATGATTTTTATATATAATGTGATATATAAAAATAAAATTTGATAAATGAATGTAGATTATATAACAAATGACAATACAATCATATTTAGTCCTAAATTTGATAAACCATTAAATCATAAATTATTGTTTAAGTATAAAAAAATAATTTTTAGTGATTATGAACTAACTGAAGATTTATTTGATGTATATGAAAATAATAAATTTAATGAATTGAATTATATTTGTAGCAAATTTAATCACTTCTTATCTAATTCTTTAGATAATTTATCATCTTTAACTCATTTAACATTCGGTTGTTGTTTTAATCAACCATTGGACAATTCCTTAAAAAATCTAAAATCACTAACACATTTAACTTTCAATGAAGATTTTAATCAACCATTGGTTAAGTCCTTTGACAATTTATCATCGTTAACACATTTAACTTTCAATAAAGATTTTAATCAACCATTGAATAATTCTTTAGACAATTTATTATCTTTAACTCATTTAACATTCGGTTGTTGTTTTAATCAACCACTATCCAATTCTTTAGATAAGCTAACATCATTAACACATTTAACTTTTGGTCTCCCAAGAAAATTATAAATAATTTTCTGGAGCCTCACAAAATTATAAATAATTTTGTTAGAGGTTGGAATTTTAACCAATCACTATTTAATTCTTTAAATAAGCTAACATCACTAACACATTTAATTTTTGGTCTCCCAAGAAAATTATAAATAATTTTCTGGAGCCTCACAAAATTATAAATAATTTTGTTAGAGGTTGGAATTTTAATCAATCATTATTCAATTCTTTAGATAAGCTAACATCATTAACACATTTAACTTTTGGTTTGAATTTTAATCAATTATTAGATAATTCCTTGGATAATTTAACATCACTAACATATTTAACTTTTGGTAAAAATTTTAATCAACCATTAGGTAATATCTTAAGCAATTTAATATCACTTACACATCTTGGTTTAGGTTATAATTTTAATCAAAAAGAATATTTCCCATTAAATATAACATCAAATAGTTTATATTGTAATAACTCTTATTATGTTGATTATTTGCCAGATAGTATTGAAGAAATAGAATTATGATATAATTTTAATTCATAATTAGTAAATCTTCCATCTTCAATTAAAAAAATAATATTTGATAAATATACTAAATATGATAAAAAATTAAATTATTTACCATATGGATTAGAAATAATTCAATTATCTTATTATTATAATTTCCAAATTGAAAATATTCCTTCAGGATTAAAAAAACTAATTTGTTCAAAAGATTATAAATTTATAAATAATTATTCTGGTATAGAAGTAGAAACATATTACAATGAGAACACTTAAACATGTCATTGCTATAAAAAATTGATTTTTATATATTATACAGTAAAATACAATAGTATAACATAATGGAATATATAATAAATTCTCACAAAGAAATAATAGGTGATAAAAATTTCGAGATATTAGACCCTGAATTCAAATCAAATGATATTAAAGGTATAATATTATCTCAACAAGAAATTATTCAGTATATTATAACAAATAAATTAGCTAATATTCAATTCAAATATCTAAATCAATATATAATTCAATATACTAAAATAAATGAAAATAAAATTAAATTAAGTCCATCAGAACCAAATTCAGTTCATTTATTAAGATTGATTGGATTAAATTTGATACAAAAATATTCATTAGATTATGTTTTTGATTTAGAAGTTATCCAAGAATTTATTTCAAACATCCTAATAGAAATTAATAACCAAATAAACAAAACAAAATCTCCAATGGATTATTGTTCTGTTTGTGGATGTGAATTGAAATTAAAAGGTATGAATAAAATTTCTCATTGTGATACAGAATTTTGTTCCATTCAATCAAAACATTTGGTAATGGATAATAGAATTACAGACCAATATAAAAAAGACCCTTATTTGTGTGAAATCTTGATAGACATATTAGTTCAAGGAACAAGACATCCTAAGGAAGAAAAAATTTTTAAACCATTACCAAAAATGAAAAAAGTTTCAAATCTGACAGAACTAAAAAAAATTCTTGAAAAAGAGAAACCTAATTTAGATATATTTCATATTTCCCAATGTTCAAATGATATAGAACTTCATCGCAAAATAGGAAATGTTGCATATTCAATTATATCAAATGCTATATCGGATAACTATTTTTCTCTCAGTACAATAGAAAAATTTCAAACTGAATTATTAAATAGAGGTATTTCAAGATTAGAAAACAAAGAAACAGCTTTTGATTCTCCAAATATAAGATTTATAGGATTGAATTATTCTTATGAAGTTGAATCAAAATTTCCAAAAGAATATTTTTTATTTCATGGAACTCCAATTCATTCCTGGTATCCAATAATAAAGAATGGATTAAAAGTAATGTCTGGAACAGAATTTATGACAAATGGAGCAGTTTATGGTAATGGTATTTATCTCTCAGACCAGTTTAATATGAGTTTTGGATATTCATCAATGAGTTATAGTTCTGGTAGCAAAAACAGAAGTATAGTAGGAGTATTTGAGATTGCAGGTGGAACAGAACCTCATAAAAAAACTTCATCAATATTTGTTGTATCAGATGATAAAATATTGTTATTAAGATATTTAATAGTAGTTGAAGGAAATATTGATTTATTATTTTCCAAAGAACTGTCAGATTATTTCGGGAAATATTTGGGTCCAATCAACAAATTAAATGAAAAAAAATCATCTAACATAAAAAATAAACGATTTGGGGCAGAAATGAAATTATTAAAATCAAATTTAAAAATATCAAATATTGATATAGTAAATGAAACCAGTAATTGGAAAATTAAATTAAATGACATTAATGGTAAAAAAATTACTCTTAATATATATTTCAATGATTATCCTAAATTACCCCCCAAAATATTATTAGAATGTGAAACTAATTTAAATATTATCAAATCATTATGTGATGATAAATTTAATGTTGTCATTCCAGAAATAAATCCATCTAAATGGGAAATAACTTGTAATTTATCAAAAATAGTAGATATAATTTATAATTGTGTTCTTAGTTCAATATAAAATAATTTTTTTATATTTTTTTTAATTTTTTAATTCTTTCTTTAATTTTATTTACATTGATATCATTAGCACTTAGTTCTAATTCTAATTTACAAAGTAATTCTTCAATAGTTGATATGGTTGTCTCAATACCATGTTCAATATCAGTTAAATTAGATACAGTTTGTTTAGTTTGTGAATTTGAATGTAAAGTATTATCAAATGAAGAAAAAAAAATATATAAATCAAGAATAACTATTGAAAATACTTTTTTAAAAATTAAAAAGAATAAAAGATTATAAATAGTATATGAAAAAAATCTGAAAATTTTCTAAGTCAAATATATTTATCATTAATAAAATATGTAATTTAAAAATTGAATTATTTATTTTTACAAAAAAAAATAAACCTTAAATTAATGCTAAAAAAATCGTAAAAAATATTCCAATTTGTTCAGTTATATTTTTAAATTTTTATATTTATTTAATTATTAATTTATGTTAATTATTTAAATAATGATTTAAATTCAAAATTATATTATTTAAGTGACAATAATACTTTTTATTTTTATAAAAAGTATCACACGTAAAGGTAAATATTTTAGTAATATAAATAGATAACATATAATACATATTATTAAATATGATATATAAAAATTATGTCAAATAATTTATTTATTATTTTTTTTATAATTTTCGACTGATTGTAAATATATTTCAATCGCTTTATCTTTAGATACAAAATTACCTACATTAACATGTTTATTTTCTAAATCTTTGTAATGTGTAAAAAAGTATTTAATTTGTTCTATCAACATATTTGGAAGATTTTCCAAATCATTAATATCTTTTGCTCTTGGGTCAATTTTATCAATAGGACAAAGTATTAATTTAGGATCATCACCTTCAGAATCAGAAGTTTCTAAACATCCAATAATTTTGCATTTAATTAAACAACCAGGAACCAATGATTCATCTATAATTATAACAGCATCAATAGGGTCTGAATCTAAACTTAAAGTATTAGGAATAAATCCATAATTAAAAATATATCTAAAAGGCGTGTATAATATTCTATCACATATCAAAGCATTTTTTTTCTTATCAAATTCATATTTAATGTTCGAACCTTTGGATATTTCAATAAACACCTCAACCACATTTTCAAACTTTGAATTTTTATTTTCAAAATCTGTCATTTTCTTTAATCTATATAATTTATATATTATAATAATTCATTATCTTCTTATATAAAAAAATGAAAAAATCAATAAATATTTAAAATAATAATAAAAATACATATGGCAGCAAATTCCATCATAAATAATTTTATATCTTTACATCAAATACTATATCCAAATGAAAAATTTAATATATTGGAAATGAATGATATTTCAGTAAGAATAAAATATATTTGTAATTATTCAAATCCTAATATTTCTAATAATTTAGATAATTTAGATAATTTAGATAATTTAGATAATTTAGATAATTTGGATAATGAAATTGAAATTCAATATATACATAATCAATCATCAAATTGTTTAGAATTAAATATCAATGCAAAATTTAATCCATTGATTTCTATCCACATAAGTAGGTTAATTGTTAATAAAAAATTATTTTCAATTAAAATTGATGAAAATAGTATTACAGAATTTTTATTTCAATTAGTTGAATTAATTGATGGATATTGTAATTATTGTTCTATTTGTGGAACTGAATTGGAACTAAAAGGTTCTAGCAATATATCTTGTTGTTCTAATTCTCAATGTGTGGCTAAATCGTATTCGACTGTCATGAATAATAAAATAACTGACACATATAGACAAGATCCAATTGTATTTTCATTTTTATTGGAAATTTTAATTATTGGAACTCAACATTTAAAAGGTGAACTCGCATTCAAACCATTACCCATTATTCAAAATATTTCATCCCTAAATGACTTTAAAAATCTCATTGCAAATCAAGGAGATATGATTGAAAAAAACAAATTAATTAAACTTGTAGAAAGTTCATCAAATGATTTTGAGTTGATGGAAAAAACAAATCCTCAAATATATTCAATATTGAAAAATGCTGTTTCAAATAATTATTTTTCAATGAGTTCAAGAGATAATATTGATATATCAAAATCAAAATCAGTTAAATCTGATGGTTCTCTTAAATTTATTCATATAAATTATTCAGCTGAAATAGAAAATAAATTTCCTCAAAAATATTTTTTATTTCATGGTTCGGGGTTAAGTTCGTGGTATCCAATAGTAAAGAATGGACTAAAAGTAATGTCAGGAACAGCAATGATGACAAATGGTGCTGCTTATGGTAATGGCATATATTTTTCAAATTCTTTTCAAATGAGTTGGAGTTATGCTAGAGGAACAATATTAACTAATGGATATGGAAGTCAAAATGTAGTTGGTGTTTTTGAAATTTTGGAAGACCCAGAAAAATGGAAAAAAGCACATTCCATTTATGTTATAAATAATGAACAAGTTCTTTTATTAAGAACTTTAGTATTGATGAATACAAATTCCATACCACCAAAAGATATTTCTGATTATTTTTTGAAAGAAATTCCATTACAAAAACAAACCAATAAATTAAATGTTGGTATGTTAAAAAATAAAAGATTAGAAGGAGAACATAAGAAATTGTTGTGTTTAGATTTTTTAGAATTGATAGATATTCAAGACCAATGGAAATGGATTGTAAAATTTAGAAAAATAAAAAATATTGATATAAGTTTAGAAATATTATTTTCAAACTATCCAATAAATCCTCCAATTGTCAAATTATTAAACTCAGATATAAAAATCACAGGTTTGACTGGATTAGATAGGACAATTAACATAAATATGATAAATCCAGCAAATTGGAAAATAACAAATAATTTAGCAGAGATAATGTCTGCAATTTATAAATGTTTTCAAGAATCACTATAAAAATTAATTGATTTGTTTAGATTTTATTTGATTAAAATCATTGAAATAAATCAAATTATTGGTTTCATATTCATCAATAATTTCTTTAACTCGCTTGTATTGATAACAATGTTCATTCATTTCTTTTTTAATTGTGTTTAATTTATCAATCATTTGAACATATTTTTTTATTTTTTCTTGTTTTTCAGATTTATTATTATTCATCTAAAATAAATGAATATTTTTTTTATATGCTTCACAAAAAAATATTTTATATTATTTTTAGTTGTAAAATTAAATAATGTAAAATAATTAAAAATAAAATTTATATTCAATTATAAAAATAAATATTCATAAATTTTAACTAATGAAGAATTTTTATAGTTATATATAATATTATTTATTATTTTATTTTTCCATTTTATGGCTTTTATAATATGATTAAATAAATATATAATATGTAAATCAATTTTTTATATAGTTCTATATTTATAATAATGATATGTAATAAAATAATTAAAAAATTTACAATGTCAATTATATCGATTATATCAATTATATCAATTATTGGTATAGAAATTTTATTTGGTTCTAATTATGACATTTTAAGTTTTAGTTATAAAATAGACAATATATACATGAAAGATAAAGGAGAAAATATTTTAATTACAAATATTGATACAGAATATCTTAAAATGTATAATATAATAGAAAAAGCAAGTGGATTGGAAAAAGATCCTTATGGAAGAAAAATATCTCCTAATATAGTAAAAAAATTTTGTCAAATAGCAAGAAATAAATCTATTGATTTGAATAATATGACAGAAGAACAATTTAATATAATTTATAGAACTTATACTGAATATTTAATTGATAAATATGATAAAAAAATTAAACAATAAATTCTATACGAAAACATTTAATTTACATTAGTGCTTGAAATTTGACACGAGCCTTGACAACATCAGATTCCACATTCTGAAAATGAATGGATTCCCAATATCTAGAATCTTTTTCTTCCATATTTCCCAGAATCCATTTAAAATTTCTTGATGGATCAATTAGTTTTAACATATGACTAGCTCTTTGAAAATGAAACTCTGAAGTTACAACATAAATATCATCAAAAACTTGAGTAGTTGTATTAAGAAATTGTGAAGCCCAAATAAAATTTTCTGCTGTATTGGTTGATTTCTCATCCAATAAAAAATTCCATTCAATATCATCAAATTGGGTTTGAATTGAAGTATCAATAACATTTGTAGTTTTCAAACTGATATTATCATCAATTTGAGATTTAAGAATTGAAGCTTCAGTCTTTGCACCCTTAAAATTATTTTTAATTCCTCCTGATAAGAACCAAGTAATTTGTGTTGTGGTGTGTAAAGGTTCAAATAAATTTTTTTGATTTAACACAAGGCAATGTTCATTTGTAAAATATAAATAATTTTCAATAAACCTAAATGAAGTTTCAAGTCTATTAATTAGAATCGTTCTAATATTACATCCTAACAATATTAGAAATATATTCATTTTTTCAAATAATCGAAATCTTGTATATATATATGAATTATTATATAAAAAACCAAAATATATCAAATAAATTTAATTTCAATTTTTTTATTTATTAGTTAAATCATATATTAAATCAATATATTCAGAATTATTATTGATTGTTTTAAATTGTTTTATTATATCGTAATCAATATATTTTTCTATACAAGAACCATTAAATATTATTAACATTTTAATTTGATTATCATTTTCTCTGATAATAATTAATTTAATATCATTTTCAAAATATAATTCAACTATTTTATTGTTGTAATGATGTATAATACCAAATTTAATTTTGTAAATTTCATTATTATTGTATCCTATACAAATACCTTGATTAATCATTGTATTTGATTTTTTGGATTCATTTCAGACAGTTAAAAATTCAATTTTTTTTATATATAAAAATTCTAAATAGTAAATATATATACGTTCCATATATATAATCCATATATATATATATGGATTATCAAGAAATATCAAGTTTTATGCTACTAGTAGCGACCCATTTTTATATCATTCAATATAATTGTATTATATATTTATATTTTTAAGGTAGATATTTATATTATTTATTCAATACATAAAAATTTCAATTTTTTCAGTAATTTAATTTACACACATTGAAATAAATTCTAAATCATTTAATTCTTTTTTTTCTAAAAATTTTTCATCAAATAGTATATTTATAATTTGTTTCACAATATACCAGTTTGTGTCATTTAGTTCTAAAATTTGTCCTGATTTAATATTAATGAGAGAAAATTTTTTTTTTCCATAAATATCACCCATATCTGCTTTAACCCATAACCAATAATAAATCACAAGTTGTAATTTATGTTCTATTGATAAATAATCCACACATTTGAATTCCCATACTGAATCCATAGTCACAGCATCTAATCTTCCTCTTAATTGAATTATTCCATAAGTTTCGTGTATATATTCAAAGTAATCTAATCTTGAACCTGTTTCTAAATTTGTTTCTAAATCCGGTTTAGAACAAATAGTAATTTCAAATAAAGTATCTTTGTCAATCATATTCATGAAAGAATGAGCTTTTTTAACCATAGATTCTGTCAACCAATTATATTTTTTAATTTGAGCTAATTTAGCATGTAATTTATTTTGTAAAGAAGTATATACATTACCAATTTTTAAAAAATCTCTAATAGTTTGACAAGGAATATTGATTATTCCCATATATTTTTCACATCCTGTAGATTCAAATTTATTTTGTAATTTTTCTTTAACATAATTTTCAATAGTAGATGTAGATTGATTTAATTTTGATTCTAAAATAGCAGGAATTACAAGTCCATTTAAGTCTGAAACATCTTCCCAAGTATTAATTTCTCCTCCAACTATTTCAATTTTATTAGGTATTGATATTAATTTAGTTTTTGGTGATTTAGTTTCAATGAACAAATTATTATCTAATAATGGAATTATAATGTCCAATGTATGGTGATTAATAAATTTAACTAAATCTGTCACATTCAATTTTTTAATTTCAGATTTGTGTTTAAGTGGTTTATGAATAGTATAAATCTTCTTATGTTGTTTTTCAGTGTTAATTATTTTGATATATTCATTAGATTTAAGTTTATCAATATTTAAAAAATCTAGAGGTTTTGTATTAAAATCTTGTATTAATATTAATTTTTCAGATGCTCTTGTTGCTCCAACATATAATATATTGGGACATATTTTAGTGTTAGAAATATTTTCCCTGGTATAATATTCCATGTAAGAATTATCAAAATTATATAAAATCACAATTTTTCTTTCTCTTCCTTTTGCTTGATGATAAGTGGTAAAAACAACTTTATTTGAAATTGTTTTATCATCTAGCTTTGTGTCATCAGACACAGGAGTTACACATTTTATTCCATGTCCTACAAGATAATTTTCTAATTTTTTATATGGAGATTCAATTGTTTTTATACTTGGAACAAGAACAAATATATCAGAAGATAAAATATTATTAGTTTTAATTTTATTTACTAAATATTTTCCAATTTTTTTATAAATTTTAAAGGGATTTGATATATAATAATCAACACATGAACCATCTTTAATGGTGGTAATTCTATTGTATCCTAACATTATATTATTTACAAACCAAGATATTTGATTTGTTAATCTATAACTTGTAGAAAGATTTAAATTAACAAAATTAGTGTTCCATATTTTATCAGCCAGTGTTAAAAATTTAGTATTAGCACCCTTAAAATCATAAATACCTTGACATCTATCTCCTAATATAATTATTTGCGGGTTTGAATTAGTATCTTGAATAAATTTTTTTACCAATTTATAATAATCTAAAATCATATCTTGTGTTTCATCAATGAATAATATATCTATTGGTTGTAAAATTATTTTTGTATTAATTGGTTGTTTAGATAACAAAATTTTTTTGATTTCTTCATCAGTGTAAGCAGATGGTGAATAATATTTTACAGCTAAACTATGATATGTATGTATTTCCATATTATTAATACATAATTTAGATGCTTTTTTCCTTACTTCTCTTTTTAATAAATTGTTATACGTTATTTGAAATATATTTTTAGTAGGATTAGCCATACTCATATGTAATATAGTTGTAGTTTTACCTGATCCAGCAACAGCATCAACTTTAATATTGATATTTGATTTTATATTAATTATATCATTTTGTTCATGAGATAAAATAATATCAATTATTGGTTTATTTTTAATAATCATGTCAAATTCTTTTTCTAATTCGTCAGAATTTTCATCTATAATTAAATTCATAATTGGATTTGATGGTAATAATTAAAATTATAAAGTATATTTTTTTTCCTCTATATAAAATAAATGGAAACATTATTGGTAGTAATTATGTGTATAATATCATTGATATTGCTTAAATTGATTATTGAATATAATATTGATACATTTGATAATGGTAGTGAAACAAATAAAAAAGCTAATTTAAAAATTTTGTTTGATGATTTAGAATATCATAAAAAATTTAATAAATCAAAAAAACTAAATAGTTTAATCAATAGTAATAAATTTAAATCAAATGATAAAAAGAAAAATAGAATCCTATTTGTTACATTTGATAATAGAGAAAATCAAGAATATGTGAAAATTCATAATTCAAATATTATTGAATATGTGAATAAATTTGGATACGAATATAAATTTTATACTGTATGTAATAAAAATGTATATTGGTGTAAAATTCATTTTGTTTTAGAAGCATTAAGAACAAATCAATATGATTATGTTGTGTGGTTAGATTCTGATACTGTGATAAAAAAATTTGATATTGATATTGGTGAAATATTTAATATGTTTTCAAGTGATATATTTGTTGGTTCAGATAATCATTCAAAATATGAAATAATTAATGCTGGAGTTTTTGCTATTGCTAATACAGAAATAGGAACAGAATTTTTATCAGAATGTATAAATTATATAAATACTGATTGTTTTAATGTTGATGGAACACTTAAGGGTAAATGGGCTGGTACTTGTTATGAACAAGGTGTGATGAATATTTTAATTCATGATAAATATTATCCTAATACAACAGTTTTAACTAATCGTATTATTTTTAATTACAATGTATGTTCTGATGATGTATTTATAATGCATTTATATAGTTCAACACCAGAATCAAGAATTAAATGTTTTCAGTCAAAAAATACTAATAAATAATAATATGATACAATTGATTGAATATGTAATTATTATTTATATTTATAATAGTTTATTTGATAATTTATTTTTTATTATTATTATCTATATCATCACTTGGTATACCAATTATTGTATTATCTATATTATTTTCATGTGATAAAATTATTTCAGGTTTTATTATATTTGTTGATATAATTTCTTTTTGTGGTATTTCATTTTTAATATATGTATTGTTCAAACAATCAATATCAGTTGTATGTATATTATTGTTACTATCATATGAATTATAAAAGTTTTCATAATTATATTTTGATTTAAAATTTGTTTTAGAAAAATTATCTTTTTTATTTATTGAATTAATTTTATTCAATTTAGTTTTTATTTCAACCATTTGTGATTCTATATCACTTATTGGTTTTGAAATTCTTGATGTTTGAATATCATCTAATTCATTAAATCCAATATCATCATTTATTATTTTTCTTAAAATTGGAGCATCGGCAATGAATGATTCATATTTTGAAAATAAATTGTTAATTGTATCATTACCATTAGTATCACGTTCATTTGGTGGAATTCTTTTTATAATTGATATTTCATCATGTAATTTTTGAAAATTTATATATGTTGTGTATGAACCATTCATTCTAGTGTCAATTTTTTTGAAACTTTCAATTAATGATATAATTGTCACTGTTAAATTTGTAAAACCAACAAAAAGTGAAACCCATTTATTATATAGTGGTGGAATATAACCAGAATTAGACAAAGACAAAAATCCACCAATTGATGAAATAATAATTATTGGAATTCGAAACCATTGTAATTTATCTCGAAGTTTAAAATATTTTTGCTTATATTCTTTACCTAATCTAAAACAACTTTTTTGTAGTGATTCCAATAATAATTCATGGTCTTCATTCCAATAATTATTTTTAACGACTTGTTTTTTACTTTCTAAATAATTATTTTTATTTATATTTTCTAATAAATTTTCATCCATAACAAAATTAATATTATTTTATAATAAATTCAGTAAAAAAATATTGGTTGAATGAAATAATTTATCAATCAAATACATATTTTTTTTCACTAATTATTTTAAATTAAAAAATAAAAAATGAAAAAAATATTATATATAAAAAATTTTTCAAAAGGCAGTAATTTAGATTATTTGAAAAAAATTTCATCTTTAAATCTAAAATGTATAGAATCAAATGAAATAATTGATTATAATAGAGACCAATTAATTGAATTGATTAACATATATGATATTATAATTTTAGGTGGAGGAAAACAACATTTAACATCAAACAATATATTGATGGAATATCCTGAAATTTTAAATCAAATTGAATTAGTTAAATTAATTTCATCAAAATTTAAATCTTCTAACAAAATATTAATTGGAATATGTTTAGGTTGCCAAATTATAGCATTAAGTTTTGGTATTTCAATAATTCAAATGAATAAATTGATGATTGGTTTTAATTATATGGACTTGAATACAATTAATTATCAATATATATTAAATTCAAATGATAAATATCTTAATAATTTAGATTATAATTTGCTTTCACAATCATTTTCATTTCATTATGATTGTATTGATGTCGATAATTTAAATAATTTAAATAATATAAATAATACAAGTAATTTAGATAAATTAGTGATTATAGCAAAATCAATCAATAATGTTCCATATATAATAACAAATACAAACTCAAATATTTATGGATTTCAATTTCATCCAGAAATTTGTTCTAGTTCAATATCAAATATTGGAAATATATTTTTAGAAAATAAAATGGAAAAATATTCACATTTATTGAAGAATTCAAATCATACACAATTAGAAAAAATTCAAATTCATTTTTTTAATATTTTTATAAATAAATGAATTACTAAATTCAATATACTTTAATCTTACAAATATATATTTTTTATAATCATTATATCTTTCTTGAAACAAAACATTTTTAATTATAATATTTAGAGTAATTTTTATCAACATTTTTTTAGTTAAAGGACTTAAATAACTATATTACATTATATTCATTAGGCAATCTGTTGATATAGTTGGATTTCTAAAATATTGTAATAAAACATTTAAAATTACCAACAAATTCCATTTTGTTTATTATTAAATATGTATTGTTATATTATATAAAAATTTTAATTAAATAATTGTTTTAATTCATTTTTCATTTCAATGGTTAAATTTTCATTTTCGTCTATATAATAAATTGGTTTATTTCTATCTTTATTTTCACATTCTAAATCAACACCTTTATCAATTATATATTTAATTATTTCAGGTGTTGAATATTTACAAATAAAATGTATTGGTCTCCATTTTTCATCGTTTTCACATTCTAAATTAACACCTTTATCAATTATATATTTAATTATTTCTGGTGTTGAATATTGACAAATAAGATGAATTGGTCTCCATCCATTTATATCTTCACATTCTAAATCAACATCTTTATCAATTATATATTTAATTATTTCAGATGTTGAATTTTCATTTTGACAAATAAGATGTATTGGTTTATTTCCATTTTCATCTTCACATTCTAAATCAACATCATCAAGATATTTTTTTTGTTGTTCTATTGTTTTCAATGATTTAAATTTATTCAATTTAAATTTTTCAATATTAATTTTATAATTCATATATCTTTCTTGAATCGAACCATTTTTTTCTAATTCATCAATAACATTTTTAATTACAATATTTACAGAGTAATTTTTATCAATATTTTTTTTAGTCAAAGGACTTGAATAATTATGTTCTTCCAACCATTTAGTAATTTCTTTATATTCATAAGTTATACCATCTGATAATGTAGTTGGATTTCTAAAATATTGTAATGTAATAGGACATTTAAAATATTCATAATTCATTATAATGTTTATTGATATGTATATTTAATCATATTATTATATATTTTTTTCAATTTTTTTTGTTATATTATATAAAAATTTTAATTAAATAATTGTTTTAATTCATTTTTCATTTCAATGGTTAAATTTTCATTTTTGTCTATATAATAAATTGGTTTATTTCCATCTTTATTTTCACATTCTAAATCAACACCTTTATCAATTATATATTTAATTATTTCAGGTGTTGAATATTTACAAATAAAATGTATTGGTCTACATTTTTCATCGTTTTCACATTCTAAATCAACACCTTTATCAATTATATATTTAATTATTTCAGGTGTTGAATATCTACAAATAAAATGTATTGGTCTACATTCATTTTTATCTTCACATTCTAAATTAACATTTTTATCAATTATATATTTAATCATTTCAGGTGTTGAATATTGACAAATATAATGTATTGGTCTCCATCCATCTTTGTCTCTACATTCTAAATTAACACCTTTATCAATTATATATTTAATCATTTCAGGTGTTGAATATTGACAAATATAATGTATTGGTCTCCATCCATCTTTGT
>Ga0172367_10003109_pt1 | contig 22009 bp, 26 predicted proteins | sample Lak10m_FD_114542 | JGI IMG/M metagenome (GOLD analysis project Ga0172367, IMG submission 114542) | Freshwater microbial communities from Kabuno Bay, South-Kivu, Congo - kab_022012_10m | ecosystem: Environmental > Aquatic > Freshwater > Lake | place: Democratic Republic of the Congo: South-Kivu... | reverse complement strand
GATCCAGGTAAACATGGAGACCAGGAGATCAATCGCTAGCTCGCTGAACCAGCGCAGTCCCGCAAGTATGGACTTACTTTTTTCCGTCAGCTGGCTGATTATCTTTTTTGACAGTTCATTCATAATATTCTTTGTAGCGCTCCAGTATGTCCTGTGTCTGCTTTAAAGTGCTGCGTATCTGTGCGAAGTTCTTGGCCAGCAGTTCATAGTCCTCGTCGCTGAGGCCAAACAGCACGGGATCCAATCCCTCTTTCTTCATCTTGTCGAACACTTCCTGGGCGTTGTTGCTGGTGATCACGATCCATCTCAGCTTCTCCATTTCCTCCAGTGTTGGTGTTTTGAGGTTCAGTTTCTCTCTGGGCTGTTCCTGTGTCAATATCTTGATAGCCTTTTCTCCGATGAGGCCGCAGCCGTTGAGAAATATGCACAGAGTTATGATGCCCAATATCTTAATCATTGTATGGCTTGTACGCCGGATTGGCTATAGCCGGACATTCCGAATTGATCTCTGATTTTTTAGTGGCTTTTTTTTCTTGTTCTGTCAGAGGAGCACCACCTGCTATCTCCACACATCTCAGTGCCTTGTCTGATGCCTTGTTGACGATCCTCTCCATGGCTTCGGGCCTTTCCATGGCGGTTTTGCCCAGATCACGTGTGCCCTTGTTGAATCTCTTGTCCAGGTCGTCGATGTCCTTCTTGAGATTGCCCACCAGCTTGTTGACTTCTTGGTTGGCCTTCATGATGGCCTCAAAATCCTTCTTCTGCTGCTCAATGTATTTGGTCTGTGCCTCCAGAGCCTGTTCCATCTTGACCTGATTGCTCTTGAGAGTGACATTGTCCGCTTTTAGCTTGTACACATAGCTCACTCCTCCAGAGAGTCCAACCACTATGATAATGGTAAAAATCATCTTGACTGATCCAAATAATCCAAACATATGCAATTATTTATGCGTAAATAGACGCACATTAAATATAGTAAATCATTACCTTGTAACAACTTATGCTCAGTGACAATGAATACACGCAACTTAAAAAGGTGATTGTTGGCCGGGCAGATAAAGCCAAGATACCAGCATTTGACAAAAGTATGAGATGCGTCAATTATGCCGATCTGGCAGAGGATCACATACCCAATCCGGGTGTGTTCCCCAAGCAAGCGTTGGAAGAGGCTAACGAGGACCTAGAAACCTTGTGTGACTTCCTAAGAAAAGAAAAAATTCAAGTTTTAAGGCCGGCGATAGATTATGATCCATTATATTACACCTATTGTCCCAGAGACACGCTGACAGTACACAGAGACAAGATATTGGCTGCCCCGATGCCATTAATCAGCAGGAAAGATGAACACGAGGCTTATGCAGAATGTTTTAAAAATTATAAAGGTGCCAAATATATTCACAAGTCAATATCTAGGTCAGAAGAACTTTATAATGAAAATTGCGTCATGAACAAGAATATTTTAGCATTAAATGAAACAGATCCTTGTTTTGATGCTGCCAATATATTGCGACATCATGATGATATTTTCTATCTTATAAGCAACAGTGGCAACAAGAAAGGGGGAGAATTTTTGAAACAAATATTTCCTAATGAAACTATACATTATGTTGAAAACGTCTATTCCTTTATGCATATAGACAGCACGCTATCTATATTGCGTGATGGATTATTGTTGTGTAATCCTAGCAGGGTAAGGAATAAAGAACAGTTACCTAAATTTTTCCACAAGTGGGATATAATCTATGCTCCAGAACCCTATGACATTGGACACTATCCTGGATACTGTTTGGCAAGCCCGTGGATCAATGTGAATTTATTATCTATAAATGAAAATCTCGTGATTGTAGAAGAACGACAAATAGAATTGCAAAAATTGCTTAAGACATATAAAATAGAATGTGCTATGTTACCAATGAGGCACGCAAGGACTTTGGGAGGATGCTTCCACTGCGTCACTTTGGATTTAGAAAGAGCGTATGTATAAGGTCACGCATCAATGGAACAAATTAAAAACCTGTGTGGTTGGTAGATCATATCCACCAGAAATATTTAAATTTGTAAAAAATAAAAATATTAGAAATATTTTTGAAAAACTGGCCATCGAGACAGAGCACGATCTTCAGCACTTAAAGCATGTTCTTGAAAATAGATTTGGAGTACAAATAATTAGGCCAGAAATTGAAAAAACTTTTGAAAGATACAAGATTAAAAATGGTTACATAGCTCCACCTATTTCAGCTAGAGATTTCATGATTATGATAGATAATAACTTGCATTATCCTGGACTGCCGAATATCAATCATGCATGGGTAGATTTCGCACAAAAAAACAAAATTTTAAAGTATTCTTCATTTGAAAAATTAGGATACGCACTCAAAGACAAGTTTTTAAAAAAATGGAATGAATTTAAAGCAAGCGACAAGATCGTGTTTGATAAAAAAATAAATTTTTTCAAAGATGTATTTACACACGTTCTCGAGCAGGGAAATAATGTGATTGCCAGTCCTATCAACTACATGAATTCGTCATTCATTACAAGATTGGGCAGCAAAATGATAGTTGGCACTCAACAATATTATGATGATAAAGGAAAAATACGTGAAATGTTTTCGCACATGTATCCTGATAAAAAAATATTTGTTGTGGACAGCCAAGGACATTCTGATGGAGTCTTTACTCCAATCACGAATGAATTGATTATCTCCGGTGACGCCGAGACAGACTACAGTGAAACTTTTCCAGATGCAGAAATAGTGCAAGTTCCACCCGAAATCACTTTGAAGAATGACCGTTTTGGAAAACAAATACATCTTGCAGAACACAGATGGTTTTTAGATGGCTTTGAGCAAGACAATAAGTTGGCCGAGATGGTGGATTATTATTTTAACAATTGGGTTGGAAACGTACAGGAAACAGCATTCATGGTGAACATATTAATGGTGGACCAAAAAAATGCCATATGTTCCAGTGATAATAAACAGGTGCGAGATGCAATGAAGAGGCATGGCGTAGAGCTACACATTGTGCCATTTAGGCACAAATGGTTTTGGGACACAGGCATTCATTGTCTTACTCAGGATCTAGATAGAGAGTGATATGTTAGAGAGACAGGAACTGGCCTTGCTGAAAGAAAAAGGGTACGAATGGAATGATCTTTTTGATATAGTGAAAATATTTGAAAAAAAACTATCGGAATACACCGGTGCGTCCCACGTCACTGTGACTGATAGTTGCACTCATAGTTTGGAGTTGTGCCTCAGATACATTATGAACAAAAATAAAGATATGCAAATTTCTATACCAGCCCATACCTACATCAGTATACCAATGTTGCTTAAAAAATTAAATTTACCTTACAGCTTCCATAATGAGCAATGGAAAGGTTTTTATTATCTAAAACCTACCAGCATTGTTGATATGGCCCAGAGATTTACTAAAGATTGCTTTATTGAAAAGACATATTGTTGTCTAAGTTTTGGTACCAAAAAGATTTTGAAAATTAATCGAGGTGGTGCCATTCTAACAGACGACTTAAATGCACACAATTATTTTCAATTGGCAAGATCCGACGGTAGAGATTACTCGCATGTGCCGTGGAAAACACAGGAAAAGTTTGAAGTGTTGGGTTACCATTATAATCTATCTATAGAAGATTGTGGCCGAGGTATACTTCTTATGGATGAATTGCTATCTAAAAGTTTGCATCATCCAGACAGCATGCAGGATTGTTTTATTAATTACCCAGACTTATCTAAGAAGAAACTCAAATTTTAACACTACCATTGATACTTGCTGAGAAGGGCGGATTGATTGCCCTTTGAGAATACAAATCTGCCCTCATATGTCTTAGTGATATGGTAAGGTCCGAACCATTTGGTTAGGAACAAACACTCAGCCATGCTATCTGCATCAATCTTGAATGCCTTGCTTTCTTTCAACACCAGTTGCGTTGGACCATACCCATGCAGCTCAAACCTCAATGTCTCGCGGCTACCTTGTTTGTTCACTGATATTATATTATTGTCCAGTTTAAATTCAAGCAATTGGAACTTATCAAAGAAATCATGTATCTCTCCAAGTTTTAGTCCCGCTATTTTTTGTTTATATGCATCCGCGGTGGCAGGAACAATATTGCTTAAATTTTCTCTACTTGCCTCGTATGCCAGTTGGTTTTTATGATAAGTGAATTCAAAATTTTTGATGTTGGATAATTTCTTTAGATCGTCCAATAGTTCACCTATGTGGCGGTCCAATCCATCTTCTCTCGGCAGTTCTATAAACACTCTAAATTTTCCGTCGGCCATGGTTCCCGGAGTGGCGTCCGCATCCATAACTTTCCTGTAACCTTTCTCGGCAAAATTTTCTAAATCTTTGGCACCAGCGGCGCTGGAGCAAACAAATGATAGCACGCAAATGTCCTTGTCGTCTCCCATCTTGCTCTTGTATTGATCTATAGAGAAACGTTTCTCTATTATGCCTTCGAGATCACCTGCCTTTAATCCTTCATTAACCTGCATTGGCTGAGTCCTGTGCTGCTTGATAATCCATTGTTGTCTCAATGTCCTGGCCGTGCTTGAAGTTACCGATCAATTCTTTTGGCATCTTAATGTTGACCACCCATATCTGGTGTCCATCTATCCTGCCCTTGGTTGTGCCCGGCCTGTAGTCTTCCGGTCCCTTGATCTGCCTTGGCTTGAATAATGTGTCCTTCTGGAATGTGACCTTGCAACCTCGGTCGGTCAACCTCTTGCCACCCTGTGGGTCCGGCATTTTATCTATGGGCCACATGAAAGAACATTCAATGAAATGCCTGTGGTCCACTGGACCTTTTAGAAGTTCTCCATCCTCCCAATTTTTGAAAACGTAAACGTCCAATTCATCAACCACCCGCTCAAAATCTTTTAAAACGCCCAATGATGGGCTCAGCGAATATAAGTCCTGTATGTTGCGGATAATGTCTATTACATCATGCATGGTTGTGTATTTATGCTGTATTTCTCGGTTTGGATTTATGCTTAGATATCTATTGCGTGTAAGTGGTAAGTACTTTTACACAATGTCTCGTAAACACAGACGTCAAAAACAACAATCAAACATCATCAATTTCACCAATTATCTCGCAGAAAAAAGGCATGTGGCCAGGCCCACAGCCCGTACCCCTGGGCAGCAGGAATACCTAAATGTGCTGAACAGCTATCAATACAAGATAGTGGTGGCACTGGGACCAGCGGGCACGGGCAAAACCATGCTTGCAACAGAGCGTGCAATAGAGCGATTGCAAAAAGGAGAGATCGATCGAGTGGTGGTCACACGTCCCGCAAGTTCCGTGGACGAGGAGATAGGCTTCCTGCCAGGGGACATCAACAGGAAGATGCAGCCATGGATGCGCCCCATATTGGACGTTTTCGAGAACCATTACCTGCCACCAACCGTGGACGAGATGATGAAGCGAGGAACCATAGAGATAGCACCACTGGCATTCATGCGGGGTAGGACTTTCAAGGACGCATTTATTATAGGTGACGAGATGCAGAATTCCACACCGTCACAGATGAAGATGCTGATGACACGTTTGGGCAGAGGATCACAGATGGTGATCACGGGCGACACACGCCAATCAGACCGCATGGTAGGCAATGGATTAGTGGATTTCAAAAGACAGTATGAAAATTATTTTAATACAGAATATGTCAAGTTTGTGGAATTGGGCAAGTCCGACATACAGAGACACCCTGCGGTGTCGGAAGTTTTAGGAATCTACGGAGAATAATTAGGCACCTTTATAGTAACCATATAGATGATCGGCCCATATTACATGACCTGCCGCAGTTGGATGCCTAGTATCTTTTTTACCATTATATTTGCAAGATAGCATATTGTTAATTCTTTTATCCATGATACACAATAATTCACTGAATTCGTTTTGAAATTTTTGAAAGGTTTTTCCTTTGAATAAATTTACTAAAGGATCAATACCTATGGAAGATAAAACGGGGAGTAATTCTCTATCTTCTATACCGGATTTATTAAATAAAACTTGTTGCCATGAATCGGGGATAAAATAATCTTGGTGTTCAGGCATTGGTATATTCCAAAAATTTTTAGAAAAAAAATGCGTTTTAGGAATTGGAAATAAGTTTTTTATTTTATCCGATACTGTTATCTTAAAATAAAAAGCACAAAGCTCGTCGAAATTTTTAAAATTATTTAAACTATCAGTAATTTGTTTATTTAACACATCATTTTCCAACTCTCTAAACAATTCAGTTAAACACACATGCACGTATACTTTTTTATAATTTTTGTACATACCCTTATCACTAAATAGTTTTATAATCTCATATTGTTCTAAAATCCATTGATTGTTGGTTCCGCATTTTGCAATCATCAACCAGTCGCTTTTAAGTTTCTTGGCAAGCAATCCAATATAAAAATTATTGTATCTGGCAACGGCATCATTATGGTCTTTATTAGTGTTACCGAGTCCATCACCCCAGGTCCAACTATCTCCGATGCATATTAAAAGATTTTGATTGCCATCTATATATTCATGCAACCATTCTCTCTTATTTTTATTTACAATCGGACTGTCAAGATGCTTGAATGGATATAAACGTGGAATCATTCATTACTCGCTGAACTTGTCTATAGCCTCGGCATACCATTGTCTGTAGTGTTTGTAGATAGATTCAAATGGTATATCTTTGGGGACATTTGGCAAATCCACCTTAATAACAGCCTTGCTCACCAAATCTAAAATAACGTTGGATTGCATTAATTTTCCTGTGCCTATTTTTTTCTTGCTGAGCTCAACTAACTCATCAAACTTTCCATCGGGCTTCATAGTGTATTTCACTATAAAATATCTCTTTTTTTGGTGCTTACTTCCCATCGTGTATACGAGACAGTTTGATCATCGTTGCCGCTAAATTTATTTCTGGATCGGCCACGAACGAATGGTCTACCAATCCCTGCTTTATCGCCAATATGGCCTTGTCCTGCTGCTCGTCATCTTTGCTTATCATGTCTAGATTATCATATAGCCAGCGGAAGATGTCCTCCACCTCCTCCGGACGTGCCTGTGAGCACACCAGTTTCCTTGCTTCCAATATCTTGCCTTTCTTGAACAGGTCAACCATCTCCAGTCTGTAGTCCTGCTGGCCTTTATCCGCCTTATTCGGCGCATGTAGTTGGCCATCCCTGCTGTTCTGCTGCACCATGTTGATGCACTTGCGAAGATCCGGATATGTGGCTTTTACGTATGTGTCTAGTACGTCAACTTGGAGCTGTATGCCTTCGGTGATCAAGATAGTTGCAACTCTCACAGTGAACTCATTCTTGTCTATGGTCTCTATGTGGAACCCTTGGCATCTAGAATGCAACGCTGGTATCACCCTGTTGGGATAGTTGCAGGTCAAAATAAATCTTGCTGATGTATGGTATGTCTCCATCACTCCCCTCAGCGCTGCCTGTCCGTTGGGTGTGATGTAGTCGGCTTCGTCCAGCAACACGTATTTGAAAGCGCCAAATGGCATTATCTGCACGAAGTTGATGATCTTGTCTCGCACTGTGTCCACGGAGTTCTCCCTGGATGCGTTGATCTCTAATATGTCGTATGGATCCACTTTCAACTCATGGAACAATATCTTGGCCAGTGTGGTTTTGCCCACTCCCGGAGCTCCAGAAAATAATAGATGCGGTATGGCACCGCTCTTGATCCAGCCCTCTATTTGGTCACGCTGGCGTTTATCTCTCACCACGTAATCTTTTAATATCGTGGGCCTATACTTCTCCGCCCAAAGTTCCTTCATACCATCTCCTCCAATATGCCCAGTATCTCCGCTATTATCAGCAGCACTCCCGCAGTGTTGGCCAGCGTGTTGTCAATGAGGCAAAGGCAAATTCCCGCGAGTATCCTCACGCCGCTCTTGACCAAGGACACCCTGAAATGTCCTTTCCTGTGATCTTTGTCCTGTATCTTCATTCTTTCGTTTCTGCCAGAGGGATCGATGTTGTGGTGTCCTGATAGTCACCTTTTGAATATTCCCTTGACACTGTTTCCTTGAACAACATTCCGTCTCGTATCCTGTATGTGATCAATTCTTGTTTGATGACTCCGGTGATATCTCCCTGGAATGCTGCGTAGAATGGTCCTTCTTTATCCATGCGTGTATAATAGCATGCTTGCTTGGAAAAATCAATTGATTATTCACAGGTAGCTATTTCTTCAATATCGTCATTATGCTGGTTGATTCATACGTAATACTTCTCCCATTCTGGCCAAAGTTCTAATAAATTGGTATTTCTAAGTTTGTCTCTTTTTTTCAATCTGCTGATCAAAATTTTTGTATCATCCATGTTGTGATCTCTATTTTCTAATATTTTGATGTAAGGTCGTATTTTCAAAGCCATGTTACTTTCCAGGGTATAAAATCTATTCAAATACTTCTCTCGTATATCATAGGGCAGGGAGGATATGTTCATTCCATGGTATGAGTCGGTCCCGAGATCCTCCCATTTTAAAACATATGAAGACATGACTGGAGATCTAAATTTTTTATTGATTACACATGGATATGTAAAAAAATCATCCACGTAACCTATATTGAGAGAATTTATTGTGGACACAAAGGTCACACTGACATTAGCAAAACTATTTGCAAGTTGGTTCGCGGTATCCAAGATCTTGTCAAACTTGCTTGGGTATCTTATATAATTGTTTCTCTCGCCCCAGGCCTCCATGGATATGTTGATGGTTACGTATTTGAAATAGGGTATGTAATCAAAAATATCTTTGTTTTTGATTTTTGGTATGTTGGTTCCGTTTGTGATTATTCTCAGATGCTGTTTGTGAGAACATTTTAATTCCACGGCTTTCTCTAACAAAGTGTATGTGTAGGGTATCTGTAATGGTTCGCCGCCCGTGAATTTTATTTCGGCAAGTCTTTCTAATATGTAATTCTCTATCTCATCATTTACCCTTTCATTCGCAGTGGGTTTGATCAGCGGTTTAGTAATATTAAAAAAACTAATGTCTTCTCCCAACTCTAATGCCTCGCTTGCAAAAGAAGAACTTTTATAAGGATGACACATCAGACATCTTAAATTGCAAAAATTTCCACCACCATTCAAATGTTCCATGCTATGGAAATGTTCTGGCTTTATATTTTTTTTAGGATTTTTTTTCACATCTTTTGCTATTTTCACAACACTGCCAAACGCTTTCTGATTGGCAATATAATGCTCCATGGAGAATTGCCTGGAACTTTTTATGCCATTTTTTTCTTGGACCTGGCAAGTGTGACAGTGAGCGCCTAAAATTTTTTTATCTTTTTGTATAAAAGCATTTCTCAATTCTTTTGCTCTGCTGCAGTTCATTGCTTCTATTGGGGTGTGGGTATCTGTGGTCACATCATACCATTGAGCTCCTGTGCAGCATGCCTTGTATGCCCCGGTGGTCTCCGTGTAGATGTTGCCATAGGGTTCGGGACAAAACCACTCAATGCCAGTTTGCTCTATAAAATCTTTTTCGATGCTGCTTGTACCTAACATTTTTTTATAAAATTATTGTAATCTTTCCATTCGTCTGGCTTATTGATCGAGTGAGTAAAATGCACCATTTTTATGTCCTTATGGAATTCTCCCCCTAGATAGATGTATTGATTGCCAGTTAAATCTTTATATTTTTTAGTTAAATTGGACTGCCACTCTTCGTTTGTTTTATCTGTTATCAGATCGTTTGAAACCCACCTCGTGACCCAGGAATCTGGTATAGTTTTTAATATTAATTTTTCCTTCACGCTATCTTCAACGAAATACTGCTCTCCATTTACAGGTCCTAGTGTAATTTTTTTCTCTATATAATAGTTTTGCCAGTAGCTGATATCCGCCATGAATTTGTCATAGATGTATTTGCAATCTCGTGGATAATATTTAAAGAACCCTCCATTAATTTTATATTCATGGTTGTGCGTATCTCTCCACCAACCGGGCATGGCTAAAAATTCGCCCCGATTGATTGGATATTCAAATATTTTCTTGTAATGGTTAACCAATAAAATATCAATATCTATGACGCAGATGGGCTCATCTATGTCCAGATTCATTCCATGCATTTTATTCCATTGCAAAAGAACTTTACTGTGGATGGGCTCTCTCACCCAGATAAAATCGTATTCTGGTAATTTATTTTGCAAATAGGTCTCGTACTCGGGTCCGTACTTGTTGCCTATTCTAACGGCTAATATCTTCATATCTTTTTATTAATGATTTTTCAAAATCCTTTAATCTTTCTTTCTGCCACGGGGTTATTGCCAGTTCTTTTGATTCATCGATAAAATTTTGTAAAGTCAAGTCATTTGTTGAAAACAAGTTATTGAAATTAAACAGAGAACCAAGAAAATACGTGATCTTTGTATTATTTTTCATCATCATATATAAATTAAAAAAACTAAAATATCTTTGAAAGATATCGATCCAGAAAGTTTCAGATTCATAATTAAATATATTACTTACATTGAAAAGGCACACATTGTTTATATCGACGCTATCAACAAGTTTTTTATGGAAGACTTCGGATAATAAATTGCCTAATTTAAAATCAATATTTAATTTACATATCTTATCATAATACTCCAGCCACTCTTTATCACTGCCGCATAATACAACCATCTCTTCAAAACTTTTTTGAGATAATGCATCATTGTGTCCCGCCTTATATTCAAAAGTCTTTGTATTGCGTAATAAATTTAGATAGTTCTTGCCATCCCACACTTGCAACATATTTTTGTACACATCAACAGCTACCGGACTGTAATCATACACTATTAAGTTTTTGACCGTATCTTGCAGGCTGGCATTCTTAATTAATTTAAAAGGGTGAAACGCCGAAGCAATACTAAACACAGTGCATATATTTTTGTCTTTCAAGTCTATCTTTTTAATGATTTCTGTCTCCGTTGAAAAAAAACCAACATCATGCTTTGCGTTCATTAGATTGATAAACTTCATCAATGACTTCATTGTGTCGCTATGATAAGTAAACCATTTCAAATTTCTTTCATGTATGAATGGGCTAACCTTGAATCCGCTCTCCAAGATCGAGGATATCAAATGCCCACCAGGCAAAGTTTCTGCATATGTTTTTTTATCTTTTCCAGCCTCTATCCACTTCGGTGTGTAGTCGTCATGGAAATTATCCAGTGATCTGCAAATGTCTAACAATTGTTTTTCTTTTGAGAAGTATCGAGGTGAACTGGATAATTTCCATGATTTTAAATTTATGAAGAAACATTGTTCGTGCAAAAAATAATGTTTTTCTTTGTAGTCTAACACGTGCCCCATCAAAGCTATATTGTTTTTAATCATCTCTCTTATGTTTTCAAAAAAGAATGAACTGTTTATAAACGTTCCCGTTTTCAAAACCACTAGCAATTCATAATTTTCTCCATAGGCTTTTTCCACGATATCGTCAATATCTGTCTCTTTGAAAAAACCTAATATATCACACCTGCGTTTTTGTAAATTATATAAAGTATTTTCGGTATAAGTTTCTACAAGGTATCTGACCAAATCATGTTTTATCGTTTCTCTGTCGTCGATCACAGCGATGCATATGCTGTTTGGTCGTATTTTAGGATTGCCTTTCAAGGATTGGCTTTCACTAGTGAATAGGTTCATAATTTTTTTCAAAACTTTCTACGAATAATTTGATGAAATCATCATTATAGTTGGCGTGGGCTATGATATGAAATCTATTTTTATCTGACTTATTGAAGGCGTAATGTATCTCATCGTTATTGAAAAGATATATTTCGAAAGGTTTGAAGGGGACCGGTCCATTGTCTATGTGCGTCAATTCACAATTCTCAGGCTGAGTGATGCACATATTTAATGCACTAAAAATAGAATCTATTTTTCTAGGACGGTAAGGTATTTTACTAGGAGCATCACAATGTTTTTCTATATAACCAGACGGTTCTAACAACATAAATCTTAATCTTCTGTAATTGGTTGCGGGAAATTGCTTCTTGAAAAATTCAGTAGTCTTTGGTGCGTAATCGCAAACATCAGTCCAATTCCATTTTATAGAAGGATCAGAATCATTTTTATAACCGTATTGTTTGGCACTCATTGTCTTCCAAAAATCTCCATGTACAGAATGCAGAGCAGCGGACAACCACCCCTTGCCATCACCACCCCTGTGCTTTACAAAAAATTTTTGATTGAAGACTGTTGTTACTTCATCTAGAGACTCCTTGGGCAACTCGATGTTTAGTTTTAAATAATAAAGTTTATATTTTTCTAGAATGACTTTTGCTTCTCTATAATAATTTCTCATTTGTAAAATCCATTATACAATACAATTGTGTTGTCTTTTTTTTCTTTCCAACTAGAAATTTTATCTGTTTTGAAATATTTATATGGCAAGTTTTCGTTGTATATGAACCTGTCAGTCGCCTCATATTCTTCTACAAACTTATCTTTATCCGATAAAAAATACTTACATATGTCTGAACTATTTGACCATCTCATTATAGAAGTGTTTATGAACGTGTTACCAAACAGTTTGAACTTGAAATCAAAATTAATTTTTAAGAAATTATCTTGTGTTTCTTTCCAAGGCTGAGAATCAATCACAGTAAAATCTTTAAAATCTTCCGCTAAAAAATTTATGTTATCGTTTATTTTGATGTCAAGGTCAAAGTATAAGGAAGGCCCTGCGAATTCTAAAAGAGCTATCTTATGCCAAACACCTTTTAAAAAATCATATTTGACAGGGATGTCATATGGTGCTTTGGGAGTATCTGTGTAGCATTTAAAATCATGCTCCACGGTCAAATGTTTTTCTAAAGCAAGCTTCAGGTCCTCTACAAATTTTCTATCATACTTGGTTCCCCACTTAAGACAATAAACAGCGATTTTGTTCATTGTATATCTTATATACTTTCAAACTCTTTGATTAATTGTACAGGAGTTGTGGCGGTTCTTATTTTAGATTTTTTTTCAGGGTCAGTACAAGATTTAATTTTGACGCTTTCAAACATTTTCAACTTCAATTTAAACAATAGTTCGTCATCCTTTTCACCAAACTCGAACAAAAACTTTTCAAGTCTTTCTAAAAACTTTTCATCACTGTTTTCAGCTTGATATTTCATTGAGTCAGTTACGTTATTAAGATAGTTCTTTAACTGTTGTTTGTATATTTTACGTTTCTCTTTCGTATTTTTTTCAATCTGTTCCAGTTCAATCTCGGATAGCAAATCTTTAAAATCATTATTTTGAAAATCTACAGGAATCAGATAACTTATGACGCTGTCTTTTTCATTATACAGCACTTCAACCAACGTCTTGTCAACATTGTAAAAAGACACCTGCTTTATTTTATTGCTAAAAATCGCCATTACAGTTTTCTCATTGATTATTGATAGCTGGCTGGGTTGGTTATGTCTTTGATGGGCTCCTCATCTGAAACTAACAGGATGTCTTTCTCGTCAACCATCCTCACTTCTTCTTTGACTCCATCCTTGTCCACCACCATGCTCCTGGTCCAGCGACCATGCGCCACCAGGATCCACTGCCCTACCAGTACATCTTTCTGCTTTTCTCCCACTGCGTACACCTGGCACCAACGCGGATGTATGCCCAGTCCCTTGCCGTCGTCATCCAACATAATGATACCACCGCGAGTCTTAACCTCACCAAATCGCATGCGGCACACCAGCACCCTCTTCTTCAGCGGCTTGATCTCTACGTTGCTGACCGTGTGCTGCAGGCCCCCGTGAGAACCAAATCCTTTTTTTTGTAATTCTGTGATATCCACCATGGTGGTTATATTATATGCGGTTTATTCTATGCCGTCAAGAGCAGCGTCGATGCCTTTTTTTGGTTTGAACACCGTGGTAGTTTTACTTTGAGCCGGCTGTGGATTTAACACCTGAGTTTGCACGATTTGTTGTTGTGGAATAGGCCGAGGAGGAGATTCTCTCTCAGGAGCGCTTCTCTCACTGCTGACCTTGCCTTTTGGAGCTTCGTAGTAATCTTTTATTAGATCTTCCTTGGTCTTGATAATTTTTCCACCTTGTCCTATCACGTCACCTCGGGCATTAACATTCATGTTTCCTACTGCTTTCACGCTCTCATTTGATGCACGTAATTTTTCAATGTCCACCATGCGTCCCTGCATAGTCCTGTATAGTTTTCTACCTGCTTGTCTTGTTACCATAATAATATGCTCCTTGTGTTTTTACTTATCATCTCAGGAATTCACGGTGATCTAAATTATACAGAAGAGGATTAATCTTGTGTACTCCTATAAGGAATAGGCAAAAACTAGCCACCGAGCTGCCTCTTCCCACTCCCCATACCACGTTGTTGGCCCTGAGCGTGTCCACAAAATAGATTAAAAATTGCAGCACTTTGGTAAAATTCTTCTTTTGGAAAAGCTCGTATTCCGTCTTGACCCTCTCGCGCTCAGGTTCGGTTTGGCAGCGACCAAGCAGATATTCCAACACGTCTATCTTGGCATAGCCCTCGGGCATGTGCCACTGTGACTGCAGCCTCAGATCAAATTCCGCGGGCTGCTCATCATGGGTAGGCTCTCCCCGCACCATGGGCAGATCTATTCCCAGTTCCTTCAGCGCCGCTAGATACTGATCGGTTTTTTCTAAATAGAGTTGCTCGATGTTGTAGTCGGGATTTTGATATAGATGTTCGATTACGCTCTGCTCGTCGTAGACGCAGTCTCCGTGATCATTTCTTTTTGCCCTTGCCACCATCTAAAATCCTTGGGTTGAATTCAAATATTTTAGCATGTTCTCGCTGCTCGTCAACCTCTGCCTGTTCCTTGTTCCAGCTGAAGTGTCCTGTGTATATGCCTTTTTCCAACTCTTCATCATAGGTGGCCGTGTCTGGTCGCAACCACCACGGATCCATCTTATTGTACTTGGCGGTGAACCAATTGTCAACATCTAACAGTTCAAGTTCCGGTCCATCTTTCTCCACGCAATACACTATGCCATCTCCTTGGAAGCTGCCCAGTTCTAATTTTGTGACCACTATCTTTCCCAGTAAAACCGCGTTGCTCTTGGCGAAGCAGGCCGCGGCCATGACCTGATCATAGGGAGGTCGCGGCAGTTCTATGAACCTGTTGTCGCTGTTGGTCTTTAATAACTGGTAAAGCTCTTCCTCTCGCCAGGTGATTATGGTGTTGGCAAAAACTAATTGGTAAAGACTTTTCAAACGTTCAAAAGATTCATTCTGTTCTGATAGACTCTCCGTGATGGGACTTATGTGGCAGGTCACGTCATATTGATTGTGGTACAGCTCATCGCCCACTATCAACACTGTGCGGAAATCTGTTTTCCAAGAGAAGCTCTTGCTCTTCATCTTGTAGTTATTATTCTATGTTGATCAGCTCACCCATATCTGGTTCTCCACGGGCCTTCTTGTATTCGTCCTGCCAATTTTTAATTCTCCTGCGCCTCTGTTCATCCTGGTAGCTGGCCAGTGCGTGCTGAAGCTGGGCGATCATCTCGGGATTCCTAAGCCATCTTCTCGCGGTGGCCAATTTCTTTGTAAGCTCGCGTATGCGTTTGCCCAGTTCGGATTCGGGGATATTGCCAATTTCTTCTTGTAAGGGATGGAAGTACATTTTTAAATTTTTAAGTTGTGGTGTACAACTTGCCTAACTGATGCATCAGCACAGTAGAACCACCGTCTGGCGTCATGAATTCATACAGGTATCTGCCTGCCGTGGCCACGGTAATGATGTTGGTGGCAGGAGCAAATCCAGTTACGTTGTCTGCTGCCAGCACGGCCGCGGTCACTGTTAATGTGTGTGCGGTATTGCCGTATGTGATATCCAGTATAATCCTGCCTAATGCCAAACTGGCTGGTAAATTACTGAAAGACAGTGTCACTGATGCATTGGTGGTCAGTGTCTGGTAGTTACCATTTTCGTGATTGAGCGTGATAGATCCGCCAGTGGTGCCATGCGCATACACGGTCTCTGCAAAGTCCTTGAGAGTTGCTCTGCTTACGATGTTGTCATTAAAACTGGTAGCAGCGTCGGTGCTGGCCTTGTTGTCCTGCAGGTCCTCTATCTCTGCCTTGGCCTCTGTGAAGTTGTTCTTGATCGCTGAAAAATTGTCTCTGAATCCCTGAGAACTATTGTCCTGTCCCGCTATTGGAAAAGCGCCGTCTATATTACCTGGTACAATGCTGCTTGACATTTTATTCTTTCAGCTTCCTTTTAAATACAAGATATTTATCTCCGCGTCTCTCTATCCTGATCTTAGCATTGCTTGGCGGAGCATTGGTAAAATTCACAGTGGTCTTTTGGTTGCTGATGTCGTGGCTGAGATAGAATTGCGGCTCGTAATCAGCGGATCTCAAGAGGCTGTCAGCACTTAGATATGTTGGTCTCTCCTCGTTGTCCGCTGTTATCTGGTCTCCGTATGTGAGCGTGGTGGCATTTTCTCTGATCTTTATGTCTTCCTCATGCACTATCTCGTCTAATATGAAATTCTTGGTACTGCCATCGGCTAGTATGTTTCCGGTATCCACCTTGCTGGCATTGACCACATACCTGTCAATTTTGAACAATATTTTTTTAAAGTCTATGTTTTTATCCAATATTCTCTTGCGGACTAGACCCGACATTCCGGGCTTGCAATAGGCCAGCACAACTGCCATCTTATATCCTAGAGGAGTTCCGGATGTGCCTTGTGCTGTACGCATCCATAATGGCAGGTGCACGAATTCTTTTTGTCCTAGATCCTTTAATTCTTTCCTCATGTGAGCAACAGCATTGGGGAATAATTTTTCAAACGTTCCTATATCTGCGCTGAGCACATTGGAATATCTTATCTTGCTGCCGGCTATGCTGTAGCTGAGACCACCATCTGTGGTCACGGTGTAGGTGTCAAAATCTGTAGTGATCCTAGATACGTCTGCCAGTGGTCCTAATAGAGGTCTTCTTATGTCCGGGCTCAGCGTCACGACATTTGATATTGGCACTCCGCTGTTGTTCACCAGGTTGTCGATCATTTCAAGATAAACGACCTCGTACACCACTGATCCATTCTGCTTGGCAGCAGCGGTTTTAATATCGCCAAAATACAGCGTCTTGGGTTCGTGATTATTTTCCATGGCCAGCTGAAGCACGTTCAAAGTTTGGTGTTCAAGTCCCGCAACCAGCAGCATATCTGCGTTCTGCCGCACACCAAAGTTTGTATCCTCAGATCTAAATATGTAGGTGTCGTTGTTGATGTTGGGATCCTGCGCAATGGAATAAAACAGGTCGGCATCTGGCGTGGAGTTGATCTTGTTGCTCAATAATCCCTTGGCTGTCATATTTCCATATTCCACTCCATAAGGCAGTTTCACAGTCAGTGTGAATACCTTGCTGGTGGCCAGTGACTGATATTGGTCACTGACAGATATTGTGAAACTATATTTTCTGTCAAAACTCATGCTGTTGCTGTCAAAAGTGATAAGGTTTGAATCAACTGTGGTGAATTCAGAAAGATCTACAATGCCTATGATATTTCCCTGCGTTGAAAGTGACAGACCGGTTGGCAACGATCCCGATGTGATAGAATAATTAAGAACTCTGTTGCTTTCGGCTGCTTGCGCCTGCACTGAGAACAGTGATGGTACTCCGGGTATGATGGTCCCCAGATCAGTGTTGGTTAAAAATGCGATTCCTATATCTATGTTGCCGATCACAGACATAGTGAAAGTCTTGTCGGCAAATACAGTGATACCTGACAACGGAGCCCTGCTGGCCCTCACTGTGAAGCTGTATTCTGACTCAACAGCACTTTGCTGTGGCAGCTGTCCAAAAATTTCTCCGGAGTTGATGTCGATTGACAGTCCTAGGGGCAGTGCTCCTCCCACGATGCTGTATTCGAGGAATGTCTTTTTGCTGCTGGCAGTGGCAGGGCTATTGACAGTTATGCTGGTGCCCGCTGCGGGAATTGAAAGGAAAGTTATAGTCCGCGTGGTGCTGTTGACTGTGTAATGTGTTGCTAAAGCCTTGGTCACGTCATTGATTTTGACTACAAGATCAAAGTCCACCATGTCACCGATGTTGAACGTAGTTGTGGATCCATCACCGGTAAAAAATTTTGTCTCCTGCACTGTGTCGAAATCCACAACGTCTATCTTTATCACGCACTGGTTGTCGTGCCTGAAAGTTCCCAGGTTGCTTGTTGTTTGGAATACCGGACGCCTGTTGGCGCTGAGGCTCATTACCAATGGAAAAGTTTCGTATATATTTTGATCAACAGTGATCCTGTTGTTGTCCACACGCCAGAAGTCTGCAGTGAAGACAAAGATGCTGTTGACCTGTGTTACTGTGCTGACACCATCGGTCACCCTGACCACGAACTCAAAATTTTGTGATCTGCTTACCGAGCGTGAGTCCGGATCGTATGGCTCGTCGTCGTAGTCAAATATGTTGTCATAACCACCTATGGGACCATAGCGCTCGTCGTCAGTGAGCAGCACCACGCCAGATATCAGTCCAGATGGACTCATTGTGATGCCCGGGGGCAGTGATCCACTGGCTATGTCGTAGGCCAATTGCTGTCCTGACGCTGTGTCCGTGTCCGTGGCCAGTATCTGATATTCTATGTAGCTGCCATCCAGAACCCAGCGGTTGCCCACGCGTGATGAATCTGACAGATCCAGCTGTCCGCTGGCGGTCGCAAAGGTGGGAGCATCAGCACCCTTGACCTGTAGGCTGAACGTCCTGTCTGCTATATTGGTGCCATCCGAGACCCTGACCACGAAGTTGTAAAGGGATCTGGTAGAGACCTCAAAGGGCACGCCTCGCAGTGTTCCAGAGGCAGTAAGTTCAATGCCCGGTGGGAGGTTTCCTGCGATCTTGGAGTAGGTCAAGGCAGTGCTGTCAGTGTCAGCGTCTAAGGCCTCTAGCTGCGATGAAAAATAATCTCGTTCATTGATTATGCCCAATGAACCAGCTGTGGTCACCCATACTGGTGCTGCCATTTGAACTTACTCCTTTACAGGTGTATTTATGTGGAAAATTAACTGTTAAGTCCTAGCATAAAAAGGCATGCAGAATTCAACCCCGTCGATCTTGATGTTGAGATAGCCACTTGGTGTTGCAGGCAAAGCGCTGGCTGCGCCCGCTGCTCCCACTGTGATTTGTGTGGGCACATTGAAATCCAGCACTCCTGTGCCGGGACCAGTGGAAATCACTAGATCAGCGTTGGTGCTCACTGTCCTTAAAGAATTTGTGTCCACGTGTCCTACTGTAGGATCCACTTCAATTATCGTTGAAGCTGATAATCTGTTGGCCTGTACGGTGGTGCTCACAGTCACTACGCCCGAACCGTTTGGCGTGATGTTTATGCCGCCATTGGCATTGGTGGCGCTGATGGTGTTGGCGTCGATCCTGATGTTGTCCGCGTTCAATTGTCCAGTGATGGACGCGGTGCCCGTGATGGTCTGGCCCACAGTGGTCAATGCTGATTGCACGTCCACAACTCCGGTGCCCTGTGAAAGGATGACCAGATTGGCGTTGGAGGCCGGTGATTGAATTCGATCGGAATATAATGTGCCCTGCACTGTGGCGTTGCCAGATATGATCTGTGATCCCGAAGTCAGCACGTCCACGACGTTCAGCGTGCCACTGAGTGTGGTGGTGCCCGTGACTTCCAGAGTTCCGCTGGCAGTGATGTTGGCCGCGGACAATGTGCCCGTAAATGTTGGAGCGGCTGAAAAAACTAGATTGCCCGTGCCTGTGGCACCTGTAGGCGTCACGCCCTCAATGGTGGCATGACCAGTTATGCTAGGTGATGATATTGTGGGTGTGGTCAAAATTTTGTTGGTCAGTGTCTGTGCGCCTGTCAACGTGGCCACTGTTGCGTCTATGTCCAGTGTGACCGCGTCACCACTGACCGCTGCTGTTAGTCCGGTGCCACCCAGTATCTGGAAGGTCTCTCCGGCGTTGACTGCTGTGCCTGTTGAGTCATCGCCCACGAACGTTATGGCCTGTGCCACGTTCTGTGCGTCGATGTATGTCTTTACGGCGTTCTGTGTCGGGACCACTGTGTTGCTGGTGCCCAATGAGGTATTTGTGGAAAATTCTGTTATGGTGGCTCCCGCTGACAAAGTAAGGGAAGTGTCCAAGGTCACAGCACCAGTGACATCCAGGGCCCCCGTGATGTTTGTTGGCGCTTGCAATTCAATAGTGGCCGCGCCCATGGGATTTAAAATTATATTGGCATTGGATGATGTTGTTATTTCGCTGTTCTCTATCAAAATATTATTGATTGTGGTCAAACCATTGAGAGTACCATTGGTTATCTGCGGTGAAGTAAATGTGTCCGCTGAGCTATCATCTCCGTATAATTCTGCGAAATTTTCGTTGATCTTTTGGAACGCTGTGCGTAATGGGTCACCCAGTCCGTCGTTTGCTGTATTTCCTATGTTGATGTTCTGTTTTGCCATACTGATTATTTACCACAAATTTTATAAACCTGATGTGATTTTAGAATGAGCTCAATGCGGCACGTTTCCATATCTGTGTGCTGCCGTCGTAATTGTCGGTGCAAACATACACGTGATCATCTTCCCATGCTATCATGCCCGCTGTGTCGCCGTTTTTGCCCAGGCTGCTGGTTCTACTAGAGTCATCATTCCATCTTCTAGCTATGGTAATATTGTCATCATTCACAAATAGAGTGGTGGTGGTCGTAGTTCCAGAAATGTTCACAGAATCATCGATCTGTATGGCACTTGAATCCACTGAGCTGATGAGGTTGGTGTTGAGGGTGGGGGCCTCCAATGATCCGGATACAAACACAGAGTCATTGATGATGATCTCGCTAGAGTCATCGCTGCGGATTGAATTGGTTATGATGGTTTGTGACTTGAGATCTCCCTGCACATTCAAATTTTCCTTGATCTCTATGGCCGTGCTGTCGTCGGAGCTGAGCTCGTTGACCACTAGGTCCCTGACACTGAGGGCTCCCGTGATGTTGACGCTGTCGTTTATGACGATGGCCGAGGAGTCTGTGCTCTGCAGAAAATTCACGTCCAACGTGCTGGCCTTCAGCGTGCCTGTGACGTCCACGGATTCTGCCAGAGTGATCTTGGTTGAGGTGTCCGAGCTGACAGTGGTGCCATTGACATTCAATGCACCCAGTGTTAATAATCCTGTGCCATTGGGCACGATAGAGATGTTGCCGTTGCTGGCGGAAGTTATGGCATAACCATTCACATCTAGATCACCACCCAATTGCGGAGATCCATCCTCCACTAGGTCATTGGCCTCTGCGGTGGTTCCGTATAACTCGGTGAAATTCGTATTGATCTTCTGCATCGCGGTGCGAAGATCATCACCTGTGCCGTCGTTTGCGTTGGTTCCTACGTTTATGTTAATTCGTGCCATTTGCTGTATTTATCGTTATAATCCATATGTCAATTTTGTAGCATTATAGTTTTGCAGGATTTGTGTGGATGTCAATACTGCATTATAGATGAATACTTGTCCTATATCTCCAATGTATTGATAATTGCCGCCACCGAAGGCGGATCTCCCGATCCACAGTTCCTGTGCGTTGGTCACAGAACCGGTGTAGGGATCCGCACGGGTGGCCACTTGGCTACCATTCACATAGAGATACCAGTTTGAGTCATCTCGTGTAAACATGGCCAAATACCATTGTCCGTTGTTGTATCCGCCGGCATGTTGCAAACTGGATTGTGTGGTGACTTGGCTTATGTCTCCTATCAGTGTTCCACTATTGAGCCACATTCTATAATTCCAGGGATTACCTGCTGCGACTTCTTTTGACAGGATCATTCGGATGCCGGCAGCTGATGAGCGGAACCAAGCACCTACAGAGAATGATTCTGCTGCCAGACTCTGGTTAGTGTCTACATACTCTGTGGTGCCATCAAAAGTGAAATAGGTAGTGTTGAACGCAGGCGATCCTACCAAGGTAGTGCTATAAGCATTGGGACTGAGGTC
>Ga0172367_10003108_pt1 | contig 22009 bp, 29 predicted proteins | sample Lak10m_FD_114542 | JGI IMG/M metagenome (GOLD analysis project Ga0172367, IMG submission 114542) | Freshwater microbial communities from Kabuno Bay, South-Kivu, Congo - kab_022012_10m | ecosystem: Environmental > Aquatic > Freshwater > Lake | place: Democratic Republic of the Congo: South-Kivu... | reverse complement strand
GTGCGCACGGTGGCGCGGGCGATGCCCTTCACGGTGTCGGTGTTCTCGAACTCGGTGAAGAGGTCGGTCGCGGTGCCGGTCCAGTCGGCCGCCTTGTCCTCGACCCGGAAGTACTGCTGCTTCCAGATCTCCAAGACGTCGGCGAACTCGGCCGAGCCCGACGACGCCTTCGCCTCGCGGAGGAGATCCGGGTTCTTCCACGCATTGAGCCCGAAACGCACGGCCTCGGGCTGCGTGGTCAGGTGGGCCGGGATCTCGTAGTCGCGGAGGAACCCGAGGTAGTAGGGGAGCTCCTCGCGGATCTTCTTCTCGGCGTCGTGGAAGTCGACGTCGGGCTTCGAGGCGTAGATGAAGATCATCTTGTCCAAGATCGACCCGTCGGTCGAGGGCAGCATGCCGATGGACACGGCGTCGTCGTTCAGCGTGACCATGATCCGGCCGAGCCAGAGGGCCGTCACCGGGTTCGCGTACATGCGCCGGTACGTCAGCATGGGGTTCGCCACGACCCGCTTGATCGTGAGCGAGTACTTGTCGTGCGCGTTGCGGTCGGCGAGTGCGGTCGCGTCGTCAATCGACCAGAGGGCCGAAGACATCAGGGAGTGGTTGAACTCGGTCTTCGCGGTCAGGTAGGCCGTGGCCTCCTCGTGCCCGCCGACTGAGGCGCCGACGAGCCGGTAGTTGAGGAGCGTCTTGCCGATGCCGACTCCGCCCGCGATGAACAGCGCGTGGCCCTTCACAAGCTGGTTCCGGTACGCGCCCCACCAGAACTGGTGGTGCCACGAAAGGAACACGTCGAGTTGTTCGCCCCGGAACAGACCTTCGAGGTACTTTGCGATCCAAGGGAAGTTCTTGCCCCACTCCTGCTGGCCGTCGGCCGGCGGGACCGCACGCACCCGGGAGATGTTGAGGAGCTTCTGCCCGCCCTGCTCGTACACGTCGCCGTCGTGAAAGAGGCGGGGGAATGCGCCGTTGACGCGGCAGTTGAACGCAATGTGGTTGATCGCCCGGTCGACCTCGCTCTGGCCCACCCGGGCCGAGGGACGAAGGCCCCGGGACACGAGGAGATTCCGCAGGAGCTCCGACGGGTAGTCGTCCCAGTTGCCTTGGGCGTTCTTGATCCAGTACGCCCGGCCGTCGTAGTAGATGTCGGCGATGGCCCCGCCGACCCGGTCGGCCTCGAACCTCGACACAAAGTCGCGGCCGAGCACTTCCTCCCACGGAAGGAATCGACCCTCGCCCGTGAACGCCACGACGCCGTTCTCGCGAATCCAGCAACCGTGGGGGCAGTCGGCCTTCGGGTCCCAGAAACGGATGCCCTGTGCGCCGACGGTGAACGGCCCCTGCCAGCGGTGGGGCCAGCGACGCTCGACCTCGGCTGCGACCTCCTCAATCGGGATCTCAGTCCCTTGGTCCGCGAACGTGGTCTTCGATGCCGCGTCGAAGAGGAAACGCTGGAGCGTGGTCGCCGGGACCACGGCCTCGGGGTTCAGGGGGACCCAGTCGTGGCCGAGCTCGAACACCCGGGACGGGTCGAGGAATGCGCCCTCGTCGAACCCCGGGAGGAGCTTCACGAGCTTCAGTTCCTTCGCCAGCCGCTTCAGGAAGTTCTTCGCGATTTCGGGACTCACAACGGCGACGGGCTTCTCAAATTGCCACACGAGGCGGGCGCCACCGCTGAATGTTTTTGAGTAGAGGGCCAGCGGGAAGTCGACCGAGAGCTTCGTCAGGGCGTCGGCCATCAGGGCCGGCGAGATCTTCGAGTCGTAGTCGGCCACGGCGCCGTGCAACTTGACGATGGGATTGTCCTTCACGTTGAGCCGGCGGGTCGTGTCGCGGGGCTCGGACAGGTGGTAGAAGCAGTGCTCGGTCGACTCGTTGTGGGCGAAAGCCAGCATCGCCTTCTTGTCCGGCCAGCGGCTCGGGTGACCCTTGGGGTCCAGCTTGATCATCTCCAGCACGTCGACGGTGACGAGGCGTTGGGACGAGTGGTTCGGAAGGTAGAACGCGATCATTTTCGTTTCAGGGTGGCACCCGGTCATACCCGGGCAACCGTGAGGTGGTGTTACCGAAAGACGGACCAGTTGTTCCGGGGGACCGAGGGAGGGAGGGAGATGGTGACCCGGCCCCGGATCATCGCCGTGGTCATGAAGACCCACGCATTCTCGCTGCGTATCCAGACGGCGAGGACATCGAACTCGTCGGCCCGGTACTTCCGGCGCTGGCCGGATCTACCTGCGCCCATGTAGGAACCATAGAGCCCGATGGCCGGGAACCGGCGTGAGTTGCCGTAGATCTTGCCGGTGCAGACCTTGACCTGCACCCGGCACGAGCGGTGCGGCTCGGCCACGACGACGTCGAACCCGGTCTGCTGGGACCACGGGGTGCAGGGGTGGAGCCCCTGCGCGAGGGCGTCGTACACGAACCGCACCTCGGCCATGTTGCCGACCTCGACGGGACTCATTTCTTGTAGTGGGGGACTTCCTCGGCCTCGGCGCCGACCGGCAGGCCGGTGGCCCACTCGGGCGTGACGCAGAGGGTGTTGATGACATCGTCCGGGGTGACCTCGGGGTCGACCTCGACGATCACCTCGTCGTGGACGTGGAAGAGGACATTCATCCCGGCCGCTTCGAGCCGGAGGACGCCGGGGGCGAAGATCGACCGGGCCATGGCCTGAGTAATGTTCTCGGTGATGAGCCCGCCATACACCCTCTCGGGTTTGCCGCCGCGCACACGGCGAGCGGACCAGCCCCACGAGGACGACACGTCGAAGTAGAAGAGCTTCCGGCCCTCGGGGAGCTCGACCTCGTGGTACCCGTCAACGGCGGAGGCACGGAATGCAGCGTTCAGGGAATCCCAGAGCCCGGAGCCCTTGGCGGCGAGGAGCGGGTTCGACTTGCGGAAGTCCTGCACCTGCATCCACGCATTGACCCAGACGTTCTTCTCCTCGCGGGAGAGCTCGCCGGAATTCCAGATGCGCAGATCCCGCTTCGAGTCCTTGTGCTGCATCTTGTCGACGAGGTAGTTCAGGTAGCGGAGGAAATCGTTCTCCTGCTCCAGCGTGACGGGCGCCTCGAAGATCAGCTTGAAGTCGACGGGGCCGACGTAGGTCGCGGCCATCTGGATGAACTTGCGCCACCCGGCCGAGTAGCCGAGGGCGAGCACACGGGCCTTCGCGAGGGCGTAGAGCTTCGGCGACTCCTTCTTCAGGTTGCCGCCGGTCCAGCCCATGGAGGCGCGGGCGTGGGCCTCGTAAGGCCCCATGCCGCTGCGCAGGAGGGCGGTGAACTCCTCGTTGCCCACGAACCAATTCAGGACTCGCGGCTCGATCTGGGACAGGTCGGCGACAACCATCTTCTTCCCCTCGCGGGGGATGAAGACCGAGCGGATGTCGATCCGGTGCTTGGCCTTCGCCTTGTCAGTCGTGAGCCGGTGCTCCTCGTCGAAGAGCATGGCGTCCTTGGGCCAGTTCTGGAAATTGAGGCCGGAGGTGCCGGCCCAGCGGCCGGTCGCCTGCGCACCGTAGTACTTGAGCGCCGACTCGACGGTGCCGTCGGGCCGCAGACGCTCGCGCAGCGTCTTGTAGGTTTCGAGGAGCCGGTTGACCCGGCGCCAGTGGGAGAGGGCTTGGACGGCCGGGACGATGTCACCGTACTCGTCGAGCCAGTCGAGGAACGACTGCTCCTTGATCGACGTCGACTCGGGCACCGGGACGCCGGCCTTGTCGCACTCGTTCTTCAGCGCACGAGGGGAGCCCAGCTTGTAGGGCTTGCCCTTCTCGTCCTCCTCGCCGAGCCACGGGATGTCGCACTCGATGCGCCACTTCGCCGTGTTCAGGATCTGGATGTCCTCGTCGACCTTCTCGACGTTGACGCGCACGCCACGGGACCCGGACATGCAGGTGTGCCACGACAGGTCCTGCTCGATCTGGGGCCACTCGTGGCGCAGCTTCTGCCACACGCACCACGCGATGGCGTCGTCGGCGGCGTAGTCGGTGACGGACTTCTTCTCGGCGTCGGAGAACTGGAACCAGTACTTCCCCTTCATCGTCGAGTCGCGCACCTCCTTGGTGAGCTCGACCCCGAAGAGTTGCTTCGACACGTCACCGAGCGAGCGGGCGTATCCGAAATATGAGGACAGGTCCGCCGTGCATCGCCAGATCCCGCCCTTGGGGCCGGTGCCGGCGGTGATGGCGCCCTGCTCGACGAGCCGCTCGTACACGGCCTTGTCGAACCCGGCGTTGTGCGCGACCCACGTCCGGCCGTCGATGGACTTCCAGTCGAAGTCGGCCGGGTGGCCCACGAAGTCCACCCCGCGACCGAACACGGTCACGAGGCAGGCGTCGAACTCGGGGTGGTGGGTGTATGCCCAGTTGCCGAGCTTCGCGACCGTGCATCGGTCATTGTAGAAGGACTCGAAGTCGACGACGACGGCGTCGTCGGCGTCGGCCATCAGTTGGTCGACGAGGGCGCGGATCGCGGGGCGCATGGCGTCAGGTCTTGATGGCGCCGAGAGCCAGTTGGCCCTGCTTGTTGTAGACCACACCGAAGGACATCTTCGTCCGGCGTGCGATGCGGTCGGCCTCCATCTCGACCCAGCGGTCGAACGTGGTCAGCTTCTCGACCATGTGTCCTTCGAGGAAGCACTGGTAGCGAAGCGTCGACTTCGGGAAGTCGTAGACCGTGACGAAGTAGAGGATGCGGTCACGGGTCACTACGGGCAGGGAAGTTGTATTGTCAGACATGACAGTGGGTTCTTTTATCGGACCCGATCTGGGTCCCTTGGTCGGGGTTCGGATCAAAAATGGCCCCGGGGGTGAAAGCCCCCGGGGCTCATTGCTTATTCTGCGGCCTGCTCCTTGGTCTCGGCGGCCTTCGCGATGATCTTGCCGAGGGCGGCCTCGATCTTCGTGATGTCCTCCTCGGACAGCTTGGCCTTGGCCTCGGCGCGGGGCTCGAACCACGAGTTCTGGTCGCCCTCCACGAGCTTCGGCCAGTACTTGAAGACCGTGCCGTGGAGCTTCGTGCCCCGGGCGATGCAGCGGGTCTCGACCGTCTTGAACAGGCGGAAGACCTCGCGGTAGCCACCACGACGGACGGTCGTCAGGGCCGGCGCCCAGAACTTGCCGGCCGCCTCGATATAGAAGGCGTCCTGCACGTCGTCGGCCGGGCCGGACACGAGGAGGAGGATCTCCCCGGCCTCCTGCGCCTTGTTGACGTGGTTGGAGTCCCAGTCGATGGCGTAGCCGGCGGCGTTCGCCTCGGTCGCGGTCTTGAAGACCTTCGGCATGATGCCGTCACCGTACTTCAGGTCCTTACCGTCGCGACGGATCTCGACGTAGAACTTGCGCAGGTTGAGGACGATCACGTCGGCCTCGGCGCCGAGGACGAGGCGTTCCTCGAACGCGATCTCGCCGACGTTCTTCGGGAACTTCTTGAAGAGCGGCCCGACGCCGTTGACGATGCCGATGCGGGGGATCTTGATGTCGCGGGAGGCGTCATCGTAGTTGTTGTGGTCGCCCTGATAGGGGACGGGAGCGGAACCCTGCTGCGGGACAGGAAGGTTCTGCGGGTTTTCGGTGTCCACCGATTGGCCGGACTTGCCGGGGGTCAGTTTGGTCGATGCCATAACTTCGTATCTTGGGTTGTAGGTTGCGGACGGAAATAGCTGGGTGGTGTTACTTGCGCGTATCAGCGTTCACGATACACGCAGCGACCGAACACGTCGTGCTCGTCGGTCAGGTGAAAGATCGTGACCGAGATGAGCGGTCCCCCGAGGAACCGGGTGGGACGGGGGCAGAACGGGTTGTCGTCCCGGTACGGGCAGTCGACGACCTTGCTCCACCCGTCTTTGCGGATGAGGACGGCCTCGTACTTGGCGCGGGCGGCGAAGAGGTTGGCCCGGTGCAGTTGGTCGCGGAACGTGTCGCTCTCTTCGCGGAGCTCCATCATCCGGCGCGAGAATGAACTCGCGTTGATGACGGCGATGCGGAGCTCCTCGCGGACCTTGTCGTTCTCCTCACGGAGCTTCTGGTTGTGCGCCTTGGTGGTCTCTAGGACCTTCTTCAAGGCGGCGAGCTTGGCCTGCGGGGTCATGCGAGGGCCTCCACGAGGGACATGGTCTCGCCGACCTGCGGGCAGCGGGCGTGGCGGCGGGCCTTGCGCAGGCGTTTCTTCGCCGAGGCGCCCGTGGCCTTGATGACGCCGTCGGGCGTCAACTGCGGGCGCTCCCAGTGGCCGTGGAAGAACCGGCGGCGGAGGTACTGCTTCTCCTGCTTCGGGAGGTCGGTGGCCTTGAGCCACGCCTTCACGGTCGCCCGGTACCAGAGGTTCAGGCGGGTTTGGCGCCGGAGGTTCGGGAGCCAGTCGTCCGGGGGCGTGGTCATCCTGTCGAGCTTCTCGCGGGCTTCGCGGAGCGCATTGGCGCGGGCCTCGGGGCCGGCGACGACTGAGGCAGTGAGCCCGAGGGCTCTGCCGAGGAATTTGACCAGCTTCGCGCCGGTCTTCATTTCTGGGATCTTCATGATGTTTGGTCGGGGGAAATTTCGTTGTCGCGGACGAGCGTCGCGGTGTCCTCGCCCCGGGCGAGGGCGTCGGCGTCGCGGAGGGCGTCGAGGAACGCGAACTTGGTCTTCTCCTTCTGGCCCCGCTCGGCGTTCGCCATCACGACGTCCTCCAGCTTGGCGACGGAGACCTTCGAGCTCTCCAGCACGTCGGCCATCTGGACGCCGAACTTCGGGCCGATGGTGAGGAGGGCCAGCGGGTTCGTGATCGAGCGGAGACCCTTGCGGAATCCGATCTTGTACCCGGCGACCTTCTTCCCCTCTTCGAGGACCTTGGTCATCAGGTGGTGGTTCACCGCCGCGACCCACGGGTCGAGGACGGCCGCAATGGTCTTCAGCTTGCCGAGGACCTCGGGGTCATCGGCCTGCGATGCGTGGACGTTGAGGGGAACCTCCGGTAGCGGCTGGGCGCCCTCTTCGAGGTAACGCTGGGCCACGGCCTCACCGATCCTCGCGAGGGCGGGGCAGGATGCCTTGCGACCGCAGAAGCGGCACGTTTCGTAGTGCGGGCGAAACAGCTTCGACGAGGCCCGCTTGCGGTCGGTCTTCCGGGCCAGCGTGAGGACGCTGAAGATCTCCAACTCGATCTGCGGCAGGTCGGCCCGGGTGAAGGTGTGGAACGTGACGAAGTTGAATCGGGGAGCGATGAAGTGGACCTTGATCTCCGTGAGATCGGGCCGGGCCTTGAAGAGGCCCCAGACGTAGTCCTTGCCCTGAAGTGCGAGGCTCGCGTCCTCGGGCTTCTTCACCTTCACGAACTTGAAGTCCACGAGGTGGGCGGAGGTGCCGTCCGGCGAGACGATCAGCCGGTCGAAGTAGCCCCAGCGGCCTTCGAGCGTGTCGGCCTTCTGCTCCTTGAGCACGGTCCATCCGGCCGGCGTGATCGACGCGCAGTAGTCGTCGCACGCCTGCACGAGGCGTTCCTCGTAGCTCGACTGGAGCTCGCCCGTGTCATCCTTTTCGAGGGCGTTGTGGCCCCGGATGCCCTGCTGGGTGACCCAGTGCTGCTCCTTCTTCGGCTGGTTGTCCGGCTTGTATCCGGGGCAGAGGGCGAGCGACTTCAACTGGCTCGCGGAACGCTCGGCGTGGGGCCGCTCGGGCGCCTCGGCCGGCGGGTGAATGGGAAGATTGTCCATGGGGAAAAGGAAACGTGGCGCCCGGCTCAGTGGCCAGTGCGCCCCGGTGTTACCGCTCGCGGCGTGGTGTTACCGGGCGAAGAACTTCTCGAACCGCGACGGGTTCGTCTCGATGCTCTTTTGCAGGTTCGCCATCGCCCGCCACGCGACCTTCACCTCGTGGGGCGTGTCGTCGGTGTCGACCTCGGCGATGTCGAGGATGTGACGGCACATGGCGTCGAGCTCGTCTCCGCTCTTCGAGCGGTCCCAGTGCAGCGGCGATCCGGGGTTGTGCTGGTCGTTGCCGATCTTCGAGAGCTTCGCCACGGCCGCGACGGCCTTCGGGAAGTAGGCGAGGAAGCCGGAGTAGACCGGGATGCCCTTGCGCTGCGAGGCCGAGGTCGGGAGCGTCGTTGCGGGCGTCGGTGCGATGTAGTCGGCGACGCGCAGCGAGGCACCGTAGGTCGATCCGTCTGTGTCCTGCGGCTTCGGGCAGGCCATGCGGCGGTAGACGGCGCGGTAAGTCAGGCCGTTCGTGAACAGGCTCGCCGGTTCACCAACCGCGCCAGTGGCCCACGACTTCTCGCCGTTGTGCTCGACGAGCAGGTCGCCGTCGCGGATGATTCCGGACTCGACGGCCTGCCAGCCGGCAGGGAAGTCTTCAGGGATGGGACACGTTGTTGGAATCAGTTTGTTGCTCACGGGAAAACGATCTGCCACTCGACCTGCTTCAGGCGGCCCTCGGACAGGGGGGCCAGTTGCTCGAACGCCTCGGGTGCGAGGTCGAAGTCGGCGGCGGCCTTGGGGCTCATGTGCCCGCGTTTGCGGACGATCAGAACCTTCGCCGGGGCCGTGGCACGGTTGGTAAACTTGATGTAGGCGCCGTCGGGTATCTGGTGCCGGGGGTTCGCGGCGACGGTGTGGTCCTTCGCCCGATACCACGTCACCTCGCAGATCTGATTCTCGGGCTTGTCGCCCTTGATGAGGGGCCAGTAGAGAGTCCCGAGGGCGGTCATGCCGACGAGAAAGCAAAGGATGCGGAATGCGGCGTTCATTTCTTGGTTCCTTTCGCCTTGATGATCTGCTCAAGGCAGCGGTGGTAGATTGAGTCGATCAGGTAGCAGTACGCCTCGACCGATTCGTCAGTGAGTTTGAATCCCCGGGAGCCGAGGACGTTGTGCGCGGCATGCACGCACTCGTGGACGAGCACCGAGTGGTCGAACGCCGTGCCCCGCCACTTGCGGATCGCGATCATCTGGACCTCGTGCTCCCTCGTGGCGTACTCAGCGCAGCGACCGGCCCAGTTGTCGTTGTTGTCGGGCTCGTTGTCGTCGAACTGCTGGCTGACGTACCGCTTCAGTTGCTCGTGGTTCAGGTTCCACACGAGGTGGACCGTGAAGTGGTACGTCTGGTCGTGGAAGAACCCGACCCAACGGTTCCACCTGCGGTGGAAGAAGGGTGACTTGGAGCGGATCATGATTGGTTCCAGCGGGCCTCGTGGGCGGCGAGGCGGGAGTTGGGTCTGCGGTTCGGCACGACATCGCCGACCCTGCGCAGGTCGGGGTTGAACGTGCATTGGACGTCCCGCCCACGGAAGTCGGCCGTCAGGGTCCAGAGCCGCACGTCGTCGCGGATGCGGACGAAGTAGACCTCGACGCAGTTCTCGGCCGAGTCCTGACGACTCACCACGCGCACGTCGTCCTCGGACGTGAGCCACCCGAACCGGAGGCAATCCTCCCGTGCGATCTCCGCCGCCTTCTTCAGGAATTCGTCGAGGTTCATGAGAAATTCGGATCGAGGTCTCCGTCGTTCAGGGTCGAGATTGCATTCACCTTCGCCTCGACCGCACGCTTCACGCGGCCCTCGACGGTGCCCTCGGCGAACACGATCTTCTGGATCGCGGGGCTCTTCGCCCCGGCGCGGTGGATGCGACCCAACGCCTGAATCAGGCTCCGGGCCGAGTCGGGCGGAGACACGAGGGAGAGGCGGGGGTGCTCGCCCCGCAGGTCGTGCAGGCTGATGCCGGTGCCGCCGGCCTGTATCTGGATAACCAGTACACGGGTGCGGTCGGCCTGAAAGTTGTCGATCACGAACTGCCGGCTGTACTCGTTCTGGCCGCCGTGGATCGACTCGGCGCCCTTCAGCTTCTTCAGGATCAGTTCGAGGGTGTCTAGGAAGTTGACGAAGATCACGACCGACTGCCCCTCGCGCACGGCGTCGCGGGCCATCTCGGCCATGGCGTCGGCCTTCTGGAGCTCGGCAATCTGCCGGGCGCGGAGGCGTGCGACGATGGGCTCGGTCGCCTCGGCATGCTTGACCTCCAGTTCGGCGACCCGCTCGAAGTGGGCGTCGATCTCTTCGGGCCGCTCGACCTCGACGCCCTCGGTCAGGATCGTGTTCTGCGGGAAACCGGGGATGTCGTCGTATGTCGCCCGGTACCCGTGGGCCGGGAAGATCTCCTTGTGCAGCTTCGTCAGGGCGGCCGTGCCGCCCCGGAACTCGAATGCGAAGCGACCACGGACCACGCCGTGGCCGAAGCACCAGCCCATGAAGTCGACGCCCCGGTGAAGCTGGAGCAGGAGCCCGAGGGCGTACAGGTCGAGGGGGTCCTTCGCCACGGTGGCCGATGCGCAGAAGGTCTTCACCTTCTGCCGGGCGGCGGCCACGAGGAGCTTCGCGTTCTGGGTCGTCCTGTCCGCGCAGCGATGCACCTCGTCGAACACGAGGAGTGCGTCGGGCGGGAGGTTCCACTCGTACTGCCGGCCACGGATCGCCCAGCGGCCGTGCTGGAAGCGGTCCAGCTTCGCCTGCTCGTAGTTCGTGACGAAGACCGACTCAACGCCCACCTCCGCCAGAGCCCGGCGCCAGTGGGGCACGACGGACTTGGGGCAGAGGACGGCGGGCCGGCGATTCAGGTACTGCGCGAGGAATGCGGCGACGTATGTTTTTCCGTACCCGGGAACCGACGCTTCGAGGGTCGCGTCGTTCGACGCCAGCACCTCTGTGTGCCGTGCGAGCGACGGCAACTGGAACTGGAGCGGGGCGGCCACGAGGGCTACTGAATCTTGATCGTTTCGGCCCCGGCGAGGAAGGCCCAGTCGTTGAAGTCGAGGACGATGTACCCGGCGAAGGACTTGTCGGCCTTGAAGAAGTCGCGGAGCTCGGCCGCACGCTCGGCGGCGGCCACGAGGGCGATGCGCTCGTTCTGCTCGGTGAGCGTGTTGCGGTGGCTGCGCTGCTGCGCCTCGGTCAGGTCTAGCTTGCCGACCTTGCCGGACTGGAGCTCGCGCACGAGCTCCTCGCACCGCTCGCGGGGCACGTCGGGATAACCGCCGGCACGGCGCTTGAATGTGGCAACGGCGTCCTTGGCGAGGGCGACGGCGTCGGGAGTGGGAAAGGTGATCGAGCTCATGTGGTCGGGGTTCGGGTCAGAAGAGGGGTTCGAGGCCGAGACGCTCGCGCAGCGAGTCGCGGATCGACTCGATCCAGCCGAGGAGGATCATCGAGACCCCGGCGATGGCCATCATCAGGTACAGGAAGGCCACGGCGAGGGTGAGGCCCACCCAGAGGGCAGACCGGATCAGGCGTTTCTTGAATGTCGGGTTCATGGGTTCGAGGATGGGGGAACGTGGGGCCATGGGAATAGTCGGCTGGTGTTACAGGATCTTACCGCTGGTGAACTCGCCCTTCGCCTTGATCTCGGCGGCGACGTAGTCGGCGATGAGGAGTGCGTCGGCCGTGGCGAGGGTGACGTGGGCCTCGGGGTAGCGTTCGCTCGCGATCTTTTTCAGCGCACGCTTGCGGGCATCGCCCTGCGCGGTGCCGATCTTGAGCGGCCCCTGCCATTGCTGCGGGGTCAGGGCAAAGATTTGCCTCGGGGCGAGGAGTCCCTGCCAGATCCCGAAGTTCTCGCCGAAGGCGAACGCCGATGACGGGGACATGACCGGAGAGGCGTGGACCGACTCGACCACGAAGTATGTGCGAGCCCACCGCTCCATCTGCCAACGGAGGAAGCCGTCGAGCCTCGCAGCGATCTCCCTCGCACTCGTGAATGGGTGGCACTCGGGCATCGAGGGAGCGTCGAGGTTCATGATCGTGAAGCCACCGGACGCCCCGGGATCGATGGCGAATATGGTCGGCTTCATGACGTGAGCCACTGCACGTAGCACCAAGCGATGCCGAATGAGAGGGCCACGAATGCGGCGGCCTCGAATAGTTTGTCGATGATCTTCATGTTTTGGTCGGGGTTCGGGAAAGTGAGGACCCCGGGGCGTCGAGGGCGGAAGTTCTCGGCGCCAGCGCCCCGGGGTTTTCGCAGTGTCGGTGCCTTTGCGCGGTATAGTGACCACGCTGCCCAAGGTGGGCTCGGCTCGCTGCGAAATTGATCGCCGACCGGGGCTCGAACCCGGATTTCCAGCATAGGCCCGGCCTGCATTGTTAGTGGCACCGCCGGCACCGCTGGCGTCCTATCCTTTGGACCATCGGCTCCCCATCTCAGGCTGTTTTGGTGTCTGCATTCGTTACCATTCACTTAGCCATCAGTAGCAGATCCGGCACCTGAGCCGGGGAAAGTATTCACCCGGTCGGCGCCCCTGCTGTTTCATGAGGGACGCCCTTCCCCGTCTGGAGATCTCCTCCAGCACTCATAGACACGGGGCCGACCGGGCCGTGCAGGGACTGTTTCAATGAGAAGGGGAGGACGGGCCTCGCACCCCCGGCACATGGGCTTCAGCCACCCGTGAAGGTGGTCTCACACAAGCAAGCCGGGCACCACTCCTTCGGACATCTCGTCCGACAGCATGGTCCTTATCTGCACGTTGAAATTGGCGCCGGGGCGGGGTCACGAAGCCCGCTTCCTGACCGGGGCTATGCACCCCGCTCTGGTTCTATGACGTAAAGCTGAACTACCCGGCGAATGAGAAAGAACGGAAAGGGATCAGGACATCTGCCACGCGACGGCGGCGGCGAAGAAGCGGGAGACCCGCTCGCCCCTCGGCCGGTCGGTGACGACCCGGTTCGCGATGCGCTTCATCGACAGGAACCAGTCGGGGTCGACCTTCACCGACAGCTTCGAGCACTTCATCTGCTCGCGGCCGTTGAGCTCGGGGAGCTCGCCCGTGCAACCGGGGCGGCAGTCCTTCGATCTCGCGAAGGCCGAGGCGGCCGAGCGGACGTACAAGGAACGGTTGCCGGCGAGGCGGGCGTTGAGGGTCTGGGGGAGGGAGATGCGGATTACTTTCATTGGATGGACTGGAGAAAAGGGATTGTTGGGGCGTTGGCAAGTAAGACTTGGTGTTACCGGGTCGGACCCGATTACAAAATGAGCGGGAGGGTGGGACCATAAATGTCCTTGCCTCCCCTCATGACTTGGTGTTGCCGGGCAGTTGATGAAAACGACCCGCCACACACGAGGCCGTTCGAGGATCACCCGAACGATCTCACTGTTCCCCGCACACGAGGCACTCCTCGCGGCCGAGGCGCAGACACGCACGGCCGAGTCCGGCCGCTCGCACGGAATTCATTCCGCCATCGTGCAGGAACTGATCGAGGAAGGTCTCGGGTCGAAGCCGTCGAAGCGTTTCTTCCCGGCACCGTCGCTGTTCCGTGACGACTGCGTGGCCGTCCTGCGTGCGGCCGGCTGGGGCGTCGCTCAGGACCAGCCCGTCGGCACCATCCGCGTCGACCTGTGGGCCACGAGGGCCAAGCGTGCGGTCGCAATCTTGCTCGTCGAGCGGACCCGTGAGGCCCGCCTTGAGCAGGCCCTCGGCACGGCGATGCTCGTCAAGAGCGAGGCCAAGGTGCCGGTCGTCGTCGTGACTCCGTACATCCTCGACCACTCGGTCGCGAGGGCGTTCGAGGTCGCGGGCTCACGATTGTGTGACCCGTCGACGCTGTTGGACGCATTGAAGTCTGCTTGAATGAGGTCCATGCCGACGAACGTGCGGACCATGGACCCGACATTCACGGTAAATAAACACCCTTTTCAGGGGTCCCGGCACCCCTCAAAAGGGGTGTTCTGATGCCTTGACAACGTCGCCCCGTCTTGCCTTGGCGAGCACCGGATCGAGCCGCTCGCCGAGGCGGACGAGGCCGAGCCAGTAGGCGATGGAAGCAAAAAGTCCCCGGAGCGTTTGCATCCGGGGACCGTGGGTCGGAGGGTGTGCGGGGTCAACCTCCGTTCAGCGCCGGGTAGGGTCGATCCCCGTGGCGGGCGGCCTGCTCGGTGCTGTTCCAGTAACCCCAGCCCTCAGGCGTGCGGTTCCAGAGGAATCCGTACAGCACGGCGTCGGCCGGCGAGTTGATGCGGTCAGCATATCGCTCGTAGTCGTCGAGCGCCAGCGGGGCTCTGTAGAAGGCTTCCCTCGCCCGACCGCTGTAGCCCTCGGGCAACTGGTCGAGGAGCCGCAGGACCTTGGCGCTGAGTTTCTCGGCGGGGGCGGGCTCGGGGGCGGGCTCGGGCTTCGTGACGAACGGGGCCATGTTGCCGTCGAACTCGACCCAGTCGCCGGACGCGAGGTTCCGCTCGACGTGCTTGCGGTCGTAGGAGATGGCGGGCACCCGGCGACCGCTGACGTAGACGAAGGTCACGAGGTTGCCGAGGAGCTCGCCGCAGTACGGGTCGCTGCAGCACGGGTCGATGTCGTAGAAAAGCCCGGTCTTGTGCCGGAAGTAGCGGGGCTTCGGCTTCGGCAGGTACTCGCCGGCCGGGGCCTTGGTGCGGTAGCAGTACGTCGCGACGTGCGCACCACCGACGGTGGACACGATGGGACGCCATTCACGAAGCATGTGGCTCCAGTACTCGACGCCCGGCTGCTTCACCCCGGCCACCTCGTCCTGCGTGAGCAGGCGCCATCCGTCTGACACGCCGACCTGCTCCTCGGTGAGGTTCCCGGGGTTGTGGCCTGCGGCGATCTTCGGCCTCACGACCCGGTACTCGTAGAAGGACCAGTCGAAGAGGGGCGTGCCGGCCGGCGTCGGGCCGGTGTTCACGAGGAACTCGAAGTCGCCCTTGTCGCCGGAGCGACGGAGCTCGATGCTCGCGCCGTTGAGGAACGCTTGCTGCACTGCGGTGCGGTAGGCGAGGAGCGTGCGGGCGTCCGCACCCTCCGGGCATTCATGGATGTCGAATGGATTCATGGTCAGGGTTGGGTTCAGAGGGGCGGGAGGTTCAGCGTGTGCCGACGTGCGGCACGTTTGCGTGCGGCCCGGCGGGCCGCGTTGCGGAGGAGACGCTCGGTCTCCGCGTTGATGAAGTACGGCATCCGACGGGCCGGGGCCTTGGGGCTGGGTTTCGATGTGTCCATGGGCCGGGAGCGTTGGGTCCGTGGGGCCACGGGGACAAGGGTCGGGTGGTGTTACCGGGTCACAATCGGATCGACACCGGGGCCACGGGGCGCGAGGGTGCGGGCCTCAACCCCCGACCAACCAAAGGAAACATGAGCCTGATCAACAAAGCCAAGGTCCGCCAACTCTCGCTCGCCATCGCGGCCGAGACGAGGGGCGGCAAGTTCACGCGAGTATCCGCCGGATTCCTCGACCGCATCGAGGCCAAGGTGCGCAACGTAGTGGCGCAGGAAATACACGCTCACCCGAGCGTGGGGAGGACGCTCAAATGAAGACGCCCAACATCGACAAGGTAAAGGAGACCCTCGCCATCCTGACCAACTTCCCCGAGGACCTCCTGACCGAGAAGGAGCGGATCTGGATTCGCGCCATCGTCGAGCACGACCTGCAAATGAACGAAGCGAGGGAGGCCATCGCCAAGGCCGAGGCCATCCTCGAATCCATCCGAGGCACCGTCGCGCTGGCCGGCAGCCGGATCACCATCCAGCCGGCCGCCTACGACCAGATCGTCGAGGCACTCACGGCACTGAGGAACGTAACACCACGGGACCCTTGTGCCGGGGGTCCGGGGGTGGGAGGGTCGAAGACATGAGCACCACCCCCACGCCCGCCCCGGTGCCGACGCCGGACGAAGTGGCAACGCCACGGACGGACACGGATGACCGCATATATCCACTTCCGGAACATGCGCAGCACATCGTGTTTGAAGGCTGCGATAGCGTTGTGATGAGCCCGGAAGCGTATGAGGCTCTATATGAGCACGCCCTCACTCTCGAACGAGAACTCCTGTCGGCGCAAGCCGCGCTCGCGCAGGCGAAGGCGGAACTCCAACGTTACAGCGCCGAGGCCGTTGGGCAGGTTGCCAAGCTCAAGTCCGCACTCGCGCAGGCACAGAAGGATAAGGAGCGGTTGGATTGGTTGGCCGAACAGAACCGCCGCGAGCGTGCCGCCATACCGGAGAACAATCAGCCTGAAGAGGGAGTAACCTTACTTGTATTTCGTGAACACGGAGAGTGTGACATGGTGGATGGCGAGACATTTCGCGCCGCCATCGACACCGCCCGCGCCGAACAGGAAGGAGGGGGCCATGAGTGACCCCATCAGACCCGAGTTTATTGAGGCTATGCGCCACGAGATTAAGGCCAACGCCCGAAAGGGTGACTGGTCGCTGTTCCAGATAGCGCGTTCAGCGGCTGGCGACTGGCTCGATGAGCACGCGACAAAACTGAAAGACGCGGTGGCGGTCGGAGACCGCAATGCCGTCCGCGAGTACTCCGCCGATGTGGCCAACATCGCCATGAAAATAGAGGAGTGCTTCGGGCCGCAGGAGCAGGCCGATCCAACCGAGAGCGAGGATTACGCCAAGTTTGTCGAGAGTATGGTCCCTCACTGCCATTGCACGGGGCAAAACAGGCCGTGCGACGGCGTTCTCGCTGGCGGGGTATGCGACAACATCCATGAAAGCCTTGAAGACGAACGACCCGCCCATGACTAACCCCACCCAACCAACCGACGTGACCGCACTGGCGCGGGAGTGCGCCCTTGAGGTTGCCATAACCTGCGACAAGTATTCCGAGCGAGACGGCTGCCGCATCGTTGACCGGCTCGCATCCATCATCGCCGCCGCCTTCCGACCAGTGGTGGAGGAACGGGATGTGTTCCAACGCGCCTACGCCCTGCACAAGCAGCAGGCAGACTTCTTCTGCACTGAGGCAACTAGGCTGGCGCAGGAGAATGACCGGCTACGCGTCGAGGTGGAGCGGTTGAAGGCGGAAAACAAAGGACTTCGCGACGGCAAGCCCATCGGTGCCGTCGTTGGGGCCATGACTATATTGGAACAGGACCGGACAATAAACGAACTCCGCGCCGAGATGGAGCGGTTGAAGGAGGGGATTGCTCAGTCTGCGAAAGTTTTTGGAGAGCGAGCCCAAATTCACGAGGCTATCATTCAGGGCCGCGCCATCAAGCTACAGCCATTCAGGGAGGAAATTTCCCATCTCCGCGCCGCCCTCGAACAAGCGGAAGGGGCGTTGAAGCCGCTCGGGAACTTGGTGAACTGGGCCGAAATTGCGCCTGACGACCCAGACGAAGATGAGTTTTTGACCGGCACTCGCAATGCCGTTGAGGGCATTTGCGGGGTAAGGACGACAGTGCTCACCGTTGGAGATTTGCGACGGGCCAACCAAGCCCTCGCCCGCATCGCGGAAGCGAGGGACCGCAGGTAGTTCGTGAACGGTGCCCCGGGGACGGCATTCCCCGGGGCTTTTCTTTTTCTGGAAAATGGGAAAATAGGTGTTGACGGAATCAAGGGGAGGGCTCAACTTCGGGGTCATGAACACCGTCCTCTCCACCCACGCCACCAAGGCCGAGGCCCTCAAGGAGCTCAACGTCTGGAAGTCCCGCCTCGAACCCGACGGCGCCGACTACGCCCGCGAGTGCGGCATCGAGGCCGGCAGCCGCTGGACGATCCTCGAACGCTCGATGGGCAACGTGGAGGCCGAGTTGATCGACTCCCTCGGCGGCGGCGACCGCTACTGGATCGAGTTCAACGCCGACGACACCTTCTCCCTCTTCCACTCGTTCAGCTAACCACCAACCCACAAATCCCCGACCATGAAACCCACCTGCAAGGCAACCCACTACGGCACCTGCCAGATCTGCGGCTCGCGCCAGCTTCTCCCGGCCGGCCACCTATCCAAGCACGGACACACAGTGCGCTGGGGCTTCTTCGAGGGCGTCTGCCCCGGTTCCGGCCGACTCCCGTTCGAGCTCTCGACAGACGCAATCGCCGAGGTCGTCGCATCCGTCGAGCGGGACGTCGCGGTCACCGAGGGCGAGATCGCCGCCGTCGAGGACCTCTCGAACCCAGTGAACGACGGCGGCAACGTCTGGGTCCATGTCTACGACACGAGCCGGCACGGCGGTTACCGCTGGGTCAAGGCCCGCCTCCACGACCTCGTCACGGACGCCACGAGCTACAGCCGGCCGCTCTCGAAGTGCCAGTACACGACCCACGACAAGTTCCACCACTTCCACAGCCGCACCGAGCCAAACCAGATCGCCGAGCGGGTCGAGGCATACGACGATGCGTGGACGATGCACACCCTGCCCGAGTGGGCTCGCTACCTGAACCGCAAGTACGCCAAGGCCGTCCTCGCCAAGGCGAACCCCGAGCGTCGCTCGTGGCTCGCATGGCAGCGCAAGCGGGTCGCCGAGTGGAAGATCGAGCCCCTGACCCCGAGGTGAGTGGGCAGGTGGGTGCAGGGTGCCCCGGGACCATGGGTTCCGGGGCTTTTTTGTGCCCTCCGGGGCCGGGGGAGGGTGGAGACAGGGGTCTGAGGAATGAGAGGCGCAAAAGGCAAGCAAATGGGGTCGGCGGGGGGGCGGTTGGAGTCTCATTCCTCAGACCTGACGAAGTGAATCTCAGGAGGGTTGGGAAAATGAGACAGAGTTTCAGTGTTGGAAGGGCCGGGGGATCAGGGGGATGGGGAAGTGGGGATCGGGGGATCGGGGGAAAAGGACTGACTGAGATTCGGGGAAGGGACCACGGTAGTTGGCGGGGTCCGATGTTTTCCGAATCGCGGGGGCTGCCGTCCCCGTAAGGTGCCTCGAAATTACTCAGTAATCTCAGCCACATCACCTCCTACTTATATATCTCTCTCTCATTTAATAAGAAAGAAGAGTAAATAAGGGAGGAGGAGGGCCTGATTTTACAATTCCGGCTGATCAGCCGCCTCGTTATCTCAGGAATTCGTGAGGAAAGAAATGGGAGGCACCCTCTTGTCAGGTCTCTACAGTCGGGGCAGCATCGCTGCCGTGAATACCGACCCCGTCGCCGAACAGAGCCCCGAAGATCTCGCCGCCTCGGAAGAGCGCAGGCGTCGCTGGCGCGAGTACAGCGCCCGCTCATACGCGAAGAACAAAGAAGCCCGCCGCGAGGCGAAGTTGATCGAGATGTCCAAGGTGCCGGTCGAGGAGCGTCGTAGACGTTGGCGCGAGTACAGCGCCCGCCACTACAAGAAATACCGCGAGCAGTGTCTCGCTCGCATGAGGGCATACGCGAAGGGTCTACGCGACGAGGCCACCCTCCAGCGCATGATTGAGTTGAAGCAACTCGGCATCGAGGTCGCTGACCCCGTCGCTGCGTGCCGGACCAAGTACACGTTCGAGACTGCGGTGTCTCGCGCAGTGTATCGCCAGCGGGCCGAGAGCCTCGGCCTCACTCTGCCCCCCACACACTGGGCGATGGCTGATGTTGTGCCGAGTCAAGAAACCTGATACACGCAGCACCATGGCCCACCCTCCCGGCGTCCGACTCCTCAACGACGAGCAGCACCAGCGGCTCTACGACCTGTACATGCGCGAAGCCCGCAGCCCAAGCGACTGCGTTCCGATCCTGATGTCCGAGTTTGACGGCCTGACGATCACGCCGCGCCAGATCACGAACTACGTTCAGCAGCGCAAGTGGTCGAAGCGCAAGAAGGCGTTGCTCTCGAAGGCCGAGCGTCGCGCATCGAAGCTCGTGCACAAGATGGCCGAGTCCATCGCGCAGCGTCAGGTCACCGTCGTCGAGAAGCATCAGGCGTTCCTCGAAAAGACTGCGAGCGTTGGCGCCAAGATCCTGACGAAGGCTGAAGCGATCATCGACGGCACAGGCAACGCTCGCGACCTTGCATCCGCAGCGAACGCTGCGGCGAAAGGCATTGAGATTTACCGCAGGAGCGTGGGCCTCGATGGCGAAGGCAAGAGCGGCTCGCTCGCGAGCTCGGGCTCGACGTTTAACTTCAACTTCATCAACTCGCCGGGCTCACCGTTCGCCCCGAAGAATGAGATTGCAGTCGAGGCCGCAGCAGTGCATGAAGAGGAGGACGACGGCTCTACTCCAAATGGAGTAAGCCAAGATCAGGGCGAAGCTCCCTCTGAGACTACTCCGAATGGAGTAACCCTCGCACCTGCCTGATTCGCAGGTGCCTACACGGGAATAGGCTCTTGATGCACAATATACCTTAGGTAAAATCGATGTGCATCTCGTTGATTATCAACGCATGTGCTTGGGTAGGGTGGGTGCTATTGAGACTCGACCCAGACATCAGACACCAAGTGACCTAAGTACCGAGGCACCAAGGGGTAGCACCCGGTGCCGGCCCCGGGGTGCCGCCCCCGCGACTTGCCCCCGGGGGTTTCGCCGGCCCTCTGGCCACAAATGTTTTCCCACCCGGGAAAAAAGTCTGGGCCAAGAAACCCCCGGCCCCCTGTTCCCCCGAACCCATTTTTATTTTTTCCCACTTTCCCCACGCCCATCTGATCCACCTGCGGAACATAAAGGGTAACCTTTTGCTCCTTATCCCCCGGAATCGGCGATAAGGTGCAATATACTGCCCCTTATCTCGGATAGCACGCAGTGCATTGGTTATTTGGATACGCCGCACTTCCTGCGGTGAATCGCGGCCTCATTCGCCGCACGACCTAAAATTTTGCCGGCACCCTCTATCTTTTTTCCGGCGGCCCCACTACAAGTGAGGATCATGCCCACTGCCCCCGTCCGCATTCTTTTCGCCGAACGCCTGCCGGCGGCCATCGGCACCCCGGAGCCCCTCTTCGACAAGCCCACCTACGCCACCAAGGCGACGATCATCTCCTCGCGGGGCCGGGTCGTGAACACGAGCGCAGTCTACTTGGGCCAGCGCACGGTGTTCGACCCGACGGTGAACCTCGCCATCGACAACGGCACGGCCACGGGCATCACGACCGCCGCCTCCTCGGCGGATCGCACGGGCGACAAGTCCCGTGGGCCTCAGGTCGAGGTCGCCACGGTCGCGGGCACCATCACTTCCGGCACGAAGCAGGTCGAGACGGCGACGGCCGCCGGCACCATCACCTCGGGCACGAAGCAGGTCGAGACGGCGACCGTGGTCGCGACGATCACGCAGGCCGGCAACGCCTCCGTCACCGTGACCGGCGCCCTCGTGGGCGACAGCCCGAAGGAAATTCTGGTCCCGGTCGCGGTCGGTGACGACGCCTCGGCGGTCGCGGGCAAGATCCGCACGGCCCTCGGCATCGCTCCGATCACCGCGAACTACGTCGTGTCCGGCGCGACCGACAAGGTCGTCCTGACGGCGAAGGTTGAGGCCGCGAACGACGCGACCCTGAACATCAAGGTCGCCGACGGCACCTGCGTCGGCATCACGGCCGCCGCAACGAGCGCGAACACGACGGCGGGCGTTACGCCCGGCACCGTGGCGGTCGTCGTCACCTCCGGCATCGTCACCGGCTCCCCGGTCACCGTGCAGGTCGCGGTCGCCAAGGGCGACACGGCCGACCAGTGGGCCGCGAAGGTCCGCACGGCCCTCGCCGCCAACGCGGCCATCGCCGCGAAGTTCACCGTCTCCGGCGCGACCGACAAGGTCGTCCTGACCGCCAAGGACTCCGCCGCGAACGACGCCACGCTCAACATCTCCCTCGACAACGGCACCTCGACCGGCGTCACCACGGCCGCCACGTCCGCCAACACCACGGCCGGCGTCGCCGCCGGCACCGCGAAGGCCACGCTGACGGCGGTCGGCGTCACGGGCTCCCCGCTCGACGTCACCGCCGCCGTCCTCCTCGGCGACAACGCGGCGGCGATTGCCGGTAAGCTGCGCACGGCCTTGGCCGGCACGGCGGCGGTCACCGCCCTTTTCGACGTGTCGGGCTCGGGCGCCGAGATCGTCCTGACCCGCAAGGACGTCCTCGTGAACGACACGATGAAGTTCCCGCTCGCGGCCGGCGCTATGCTGGACCTCGAAGCCGGCGAGGACGGCGTCCTCGACCTCTCCGCTATCGTCGTCGACTCCGCCACCCTCGGCGACGGCGTCCAGATCGTCTACACCCAGCCGGCCCGCTACTGATGGACCCCTTCTTCCTCAAGCGTGGTGACACGCTCCCCTACCTCGTGGCGACGCTGTCCGACGACAGCGGCCCGGTGGATCTCACTGGAGCCACGGTCAAGTTC
>Ga0172367_10003107_pt1 | contig 22011 bp, 25 predicted proteins | sample Lak10m_FD_114542 | JGI IMG/M metagenome (GOLD analysis project Ga0172367, IMG submission 114542) | Freshwater microbial communities from Kabuno Bay, South-Kivu, Congo - kab_022012_10m | ecosystem: Environmental > Aquatic > Freshwater > Lake | place: Democratic Republic of the Congo: South-Kivu... | reverse complement strand
GCTGTCCTCGTGGTCGTCCATGTACTCGGAGAGGACGTCTCCCATGTCGGTCCATTCCTTTGCGTCGAGGCGCTTGAGCTGGACCTGCATCTGGTTCAGGTCCTGGCAGTTCATCTTGGTGAGGACCTTGTTCTGGAGGGTCTGGCAGCAGGTGTCGAGGACCTGCTTGCTGACCTTGAACCACTCGCCGTCGATCTTGGCTGCGTCGTCCACCTTGGTGCCGATGACCTCGACGTTGGCCCTGAGCAGGGCGATGATGGGGTGGGTCTCGTGGACGAAGACGTAGGGCATGCCGCTGACGGGGAGGACATTGTGGGTGGCGAGGTTGTCCGCGGTGTACTCGCGGTACTGCTGCCTCCACTCGAGGTTCTCCGAGTTGGTGGCGTCTGCCTCGAACAGAGTGTGGGTGGTGTTGTTGTAGGACATAGGGAGGGCAGTGAAGGCGAAGCGCTCCCCCGTCTCCGTCGACTCCATGTTTGGGATGCAGTTGATCATCACACCGACGGGGACGGGGAGGGAGCTCTTGACCTCGAGGACCTTGCAGTTGATCACGTAGGCGTTCTTGATGGAGTTGACCGCGTTGTTGAGGTCGCTCCGCTCGGAGTTATTCGAAAAGATGAACACCTGCTTGCCGTCGATGGGCTTCCAGGTCGCGGCGCCCTGACCCTCCGCGAAGAAGTTGGCCAGGGTGCCGCTGATGCAAACGTTGAGTCGTCGGGTGAGTCGGGTGTTGGGTGTCACGGATTCGCAAGGTGCGGCTGCAGAGACGGTGGTGGTGCGTCCACTCATGAGAGGGCGGACGACCCATCCTTTTATACGTTTCAGTCGTCGATCATAAACAATTCAACTTCTTCGGGTCGCTCGGTGGCCCACTCGCGCATGTAGCGGGTGCTCTCGAGGCTGTGGAGTATGCAGAGCAAGCTGTCTTTGACGGATATGCGCTCTCGAAAATCTCTCGTGTCGAGGAGACTCAGGAGCGCAATGTGTTTGTGCGCGGCGCGCGATAAATTCTTTTCCATTTCAATGTTCTGCGCCAGAAATCGTTCCATATAATGTATGGGTGTATGTATATATGTGTGATTTCATTAAGGACGAAGGCGGTCCGCGCGCCGGATGAGAGAGCGAACGCGGCGGCGGTAGAGGGCGGTAATCCTCTTCCGGTGGCGGATGTTTTCCTTGTAGACGGCGGTCCACTTGACTTTGTAGGTCTTGAGCAGCTTCTTCTGCGCCCGGAGCCTCTTGATCTCCGCCTTGAGGCGAGTGGCAGGTCCCCTCGTCTCGGCGAGCGCTCCCACCAGGGGCTCGATGTTTTCGGCAACGTGGGTCACGAAATCAGAGCACAGACTCACTTTTTCCTTCACAAAGTCAATCATGTTGCTGCATACCTTGAACTGAGTGAGGAGGAACTGGTGATCCTTCTTCTGTCGCAGTGCCAGCTTCATGGAGTCGCGGACGGGCGCTTGGCAGTGATTGAGCCTCTGGTGCAGGTCTCGGAGCTCAGGAATGTGACGATAAATCATGGTGTTTGGATAGGGAAACTCCTTTTTCGCCTCCTTCACTTCCTCCACCCAGAATTCCACACGGTCGGAGTCGATGCTGTAGTTATTGTGTGCAATGTATTCGCGGTGCGTGGGGAGTGGAAACTCGGACAGAAAGTACCCGTAATCAAATTGAGATTCGTCGTGTGACGTTTTATCGTTTACATGGAGGTGCAGGACGCTGCGAAAGCCAGCCGGCGCTAGCGGATGATACTCTGGGGCGAACATGGGACCCGTAATTACAAAAAAAACCGGTGGGGCTGGTCAAATATTTTTAATTTTGGTGCCGGAGCCCGTGTTTTAAAATTAGGAGCGGAAAGACTCCGTGTTTTAAAACTAGGAGCGGAAAGATTGAAATAAATAGGATTGTGGGTTTCGGAAATCGCAAAATCGACGCCTGTCATGCCAACTGCACCTGCTTCGCCTACGAATCGCCTCGTCCAGAGCTCTTGGTCTACGCCAGTCCTGGTCAACGAGATGCATGAGCTCCTCGGTGAAGAGAACATCGGCAATCTCACGTAAGTGAACCCGTAATTAGGTTTTCGATTCGTAATTAGCTTCATCATCCGTAATTAGCTTCATCATCCGTAATTAGCTTCCTGATCCGTAATTACATTCTTGCGCTTGTACTTACAACCCGTAATTATCCAGTTTCGAGCAATTGGTCGCCTACCTCCGCCGCACCGATGTCATCGATGTTTCCAAGGCCACTTTGAAGCGGATCCACTACAGAATCTTTCGCATCATGCAAGACTTGGGCGACTTGGACAACTCCTCGATTGAAGAAGTGAACGCTTCCACTGCTGAACAGCAGGAGTCGAGGGTGATCAACGTGCGGATCTTCTTGGCTGGAGAGCTCATTACTCGGCACCCGGACCGCGTCTTCGAGCACATGAACGACCCACTGGTTCGGAGTCTGAGGACCTCGGCCGACCGCCTTCGTGAGTCGTTTCTCGGGATCTGCCGGCGTATCCGCGAGGGCGTGCAGCTCACCGATATTCCCCGTGAGGAGCTGGGGGTCTTTCCCGAGAGGCTGCTGGCCTACATGGACGCATTCAAGACCTGGAAGATTCCCGACGAGAGCCGCCTCGTGGGGAGGATCCGCCACGCCCTCCGGGCCCTCTACGATGCTCGCGCGCAGATTCCGATGAACGCCGGGGAGGCGATTCAGCTGGACTTTGACACGCAGATCCGTCGCCTCGAGGGAAAGCTGGTCATGCTGGCGGGCCAAGCTGTGCTCGACGAGTTTCACGCCATGCGCAACAGCAACGCCCTCCCCCCCTTGGAGACTGCCGAGCCCGTTCAGGGACCCCCGGCTCGCATGGTGTTGGGCAGCCGCATGACGAACGAGCAGCTGGCGCATGCGGTGTTGCTGGACCCCAGCTTCCAGCTGGGCGACGACGCCATCGACGAGTACGACGAGTTCTCCCGGGTCTACTTCTCCATGCAGAGGGATTTTGTCGGTGCCTTCTGGGACTCGCTGCGGGAAGACCTGAGTGCGTCTGGGGCCAACTACGTGCGTCTCTGCAGGGTCATCAAGGAGATTGGCAGCGGACTCGCCGACCTTCGCCCGATGCTGGGAGCGAACCGTTTTATGGAACTCTCGGACGAGCGGATTGCCACGGAGATGGCGAACCCCGCCGAGTTTATGTTTCAGCTCTACCCCTTCATCTCGGGGAGCCTTGCGCCGCGCCGTGAGCCCCAGAGCCAGGAGGCCTGGGCTCCCCTCCTCCAGGAGCTGCGGGAGATGCAGGACGCCGACTCCGTCACCCGCTCGTACCGCGCCGACCTCATCTGCAGGGCCGCCCAGTTCATGCTCAAGCAGCTCAACCTCGCTCGCGTCGACTCCGCCAACGCCCGCCTCCGCCTCATCGAGCCCGTGATCCGGGACCATGGCGTCGAGTATGAGCGCACCAAGTTCAACGAGCGCGTGCAGGCGGGACAGGGCATCGAGAAGACCAAGGCATTCATCAAGCGCGGCGTGGATGCCGTGCCGATGGAGTCGCGGTCCGCCATTGTGCGGGACGTGGGGACGCTCATGGCCTTCTTCCGCGATACCTTCATGGACCTCCTCTTCGACCGGGAAATCCAGATCCCGGAGTCGCTCGACCTCGACGAGACGCGGATCGGGTATCTCCGCAAGGGGTTCCAGAGGCTCTTGGTGGCCTGCGCGGTCACTGCCAGGCTCTTCAGCTACAGCACAGCGGCTCGGAGGGCCCTGCCGGAGAGCGCGTCTCCCCTCCGCAGGGGGCAGCGCCTCTTCCACGACATCTTGTTTGACCAAGTGGTGGCCTTTCTCAAGGAGGCGGTCGGCACGGAGGTGACTGTGCAGTCGTTCCGCGCCGCCATCAACCGCGTCGCCGTCTCCACCCAGGAGCGCGCCTACGTCGACGGCTTCTACGCCACCGCGGAGGACTGCCTCGTCCCGACGAGCAGCATCCGGACCCGGATCCTCGGCTTCGTGGAGGACATTGTCTCCAGCTACCTCGACACCCGCGTCTTCAACTCGACCAACATGATGGTCCTCGAATTCTACAAGGATCAATTCTTGCAGCTGGCGGATCTGGCCTACCGCATCGTGGACGTCAACTTCAAGGTCCACTCGCTTCTCTACAAGAATACGGTGCAGCAGATAGTCGGTGCGACCCCTCTCGCCATCGAGACCCGCATCCAGCGCCCGGAGGCATTCATTGAGACTCGCTTTCAGGGCCTGGACCTCTCCCAGTCGGACCCCTTCTTCATCCAGGCGCCGCCTCCCATGGTGTGGGACTTCTCTTCCCCGCAGATGGTCCCGGTGGCTCTGGTCACCCACCTCCCCGTCGTCACCCTGGGGCCGGTGGTGACCCACCACTTCGCCCTGCCCATGCCCGACGGCAGCACCATGATGCTCGACTTCTTCGCCTGCGACACGCCCCGCGACCGCTTCGTGAAGGCCAACGTCGGCCTCTACCACGCCAGGCCCATGAGCCCCGAGCAGCTTGCTCTCAACGCCATCCTCCACGAGGCCGTCCGCAACGGCGGCGCCTAGTGGAGTCGGGGGGGGGGGTGGGGGCGGTGCTTTTGCCTTGCGCTGCTATTTGCGCGCGCCCTAAAAGGATGGGAATGAATCGTTCAAACAAGATCGCGTTCGTAGAGATTGGATTTAATATTTTTCCGTACGACCCCGAGGAGTTTAGGGCGATGAGCGAGTTGAACCCCTTGGTCCTCTGGGCCCTCGCCATGTCGCCGCTCTTTGCCTTGTTCGCCTGCGCCTTTGTGGTGAGCGTATTTCAGGCGCGGAGGGCACTGGGATCATGGACCCTTGCCTTGAAGGTGTGCATGAGGAAGACCGCCCAATCGTTCGCAATGTCGTCGCCGCCCTAGAGCACATCACCAAGACGAAGCTCTTCACGTCGTGGACTTGCACGGTGGGTAGGGGGCACTACTTGGTCACTGCGTACTTGACGGAGGGAGACTGGGAGCTGGGGACCAGGGAGCTCGACACGCTGTACGAGGTCAACCCGCTCAGGGTCCTGTCCGTCGCCATCCAGAGCCAGGGCCACAGGCAGTCACTGCGGATCAGGATCTCCGACAGGAACGAGCCCCTCATGATGACAGAGACACAGCTCGTCCACATAAGGAAGAGGTCAAGGTGGGTCCAGTGCTAGGTGAGCTGGAAGTTGCGGAAGAAGCTATCGGGGTCCCAGGAAGTGGAGGGGAGGGACTCTCTGAGGTAGAGAATGCCTGGCTTTGGAGCAGTGTGGGGTGTGATTCTTTCATACAATCGTTCTGATAAAGAAAAAAATCCGTTTTGAACACCAGAAAAACTGACGAATCCATTTGATATTTTAACCTTGTTTGGACATGGAACAGTGCTCAAGTGTAATATCATTCTTCTATCGAGTCCAAGCACTAGTAAAGAAAAGGGAATGGCGTTGATTTCTTCGACCTTCTTCTCCATATCTTTTACTTTCTGTTCTCCTCCTGGGATATCTTTGAGTGTTTCACCCAAGATTTCCATACCAATTTCAAGAGCAACACTTTTGTTTACCCAAATGACCTCGTGTTCATCTCGGATGACAAGCCAATTTGCTGAATATGTTTTTTTAAGAGTACTTAATCTATTATCATTAACAATTTTCTTGTATTCGTCTTTGCCAAATATAACATTCCCCACTGATTTTTCATTAGATTCAGCATTTGGTTTAAACAAAAGCTCACGAGACACTGCCTCCAAGTACAGATTTGCACTATTGCGATCTGATGCACTGACTAAGACGGGTATGTAATTAAATGTTTTCCTGTTAAGTGTTTTGGTAAGAACGCCAAGATCTTTATATTCTGCTAACTGCTTCTCTTGATCTGCGACGGGCCAATCGTTTCTCCACATAGCCTCATTAATACTTTGAGTCATTCCTGACTCCGGCTCTACCACTGGAGCCTGTGTTGGTGGTGGTTGTACCACTGGAGCCGGGGGTGGTTGAGTGTGTTCTTGGTGGCGTAGTTCTTCAAAAACTGTTTGGTTAGCGTCTGCATCCTTTTTGATTTTTTCTATATCGTTTTCGGCTTTATTCATTCGTCCAAGTAACAATCCCACCTGTCGATCCATCGCGCTGACTGTTGTTCCCAACGCCCCAACGCGCGACTCGATGGCTGTCTCTAGTGCGTTGGTGGTGGTTTGAAGTGTCAATACATGATTGGTCAATGGTTCAAGTACTACTGCCATACTATCTTTCAACGATTTAAATTCCTGTGCCAAAGCCTCCGTTCTTGCGTGGGCCTCCTGCACCCCTCCCACTTTGGCGTCGAGGTCCTTGAGTGCCTGCAGTATGGCAGCTCGATCTGCGTTCGACTTTTCTGCTTCTGCTTGAACGAACTGTTGTATTAAATTGCTGACCTCCACTGTCTTAGCAGCTGTTTCTGTGTTTGATGCACTTAAAACCGATAGGATTCCCTTCATTGTTTCTACATCTCCTTGGATTGTGTGCATGAAATGATCCTGTTTCGAGACTGAGACGTCTAGAGCCTTCATTGTTGTCAGCATTGTGACGAAAAATGTCAACATGGTTTCCAAGTAAACACATACGGCGTCCTCGTAATCATCTTGTTGAGATCTAAAATGATTGAGATAATCATTTAACTTCTTTCGAATTAATTGAAAATTTCTATCTAATGTCTCACTAACATAATTAAGGTGAGCAGCCAAATGTTCGCGTTGCTTCAATATCATTGTATCTGTATGCGCTGTAAAAAGATCTTTGACCTCCTGAATCTCCAATGACTTTGCTGCGTCCACCTTTGCTTTGATTTCGTCTATTTTGGCTTGTACTGAAGGCATTGCAATCGCCAGTGCATCGAGCTTTCCAATCTCTGTTTCCATGTAGGTTAATATTGCAACCTTGGACTCAATGGAACTTAGCTTTGAAACCTCAGTCTGAATTAGACCTAGCTTTGCCATCCCAGCCTCAATTGGACCTAGCTTTGCCATCCCAGCCTCAATTAAACCTAGCTTCGACATCTCCACCTCAATGGAACCTAGCTTCGACATCTCCACCTCAATGGAACTTAGCTTTGCCACCTCAGCCTGTATTGAGCTTAAATTTTTAATTTCAGTGTCGATGGATCCTAAAACTGTTTTATCAGTGGCCATTGCAATCTGTAAGTTCTTCACTTCGGCCTCAATGGAGCTAAGTTGCGTTTTCTGTTCCCCAAGCACTGCCTTAACATCATTAGCCTTCACCGCGTCCACCGCGTCCCTCAGTCCAGTCACCAACCCCGCTGTGTCGACCTGGTTCGCCAAGGCCTCCCTCAATTTCTCCACGCTCTCCACCATCTTCTCTGGATCCGACGACGGGGCCAACGAACTTTCATTACTCTCGACCCCAGCGTCCCTGAGGGCGCACCTGTAGACCTCCCTATACTGGGCGTGGCACAGCTGTATCCACTGGTCCTGGCTCACGTCGCCCTTGATCGGAGGCGGATTGGTGGCCAGGCGACCTAAGATCCCCGCCCAGAGGTGCGGCAGGCGGCTCCTCGGCATGGCCCGCACGGACTCCACGAGTTGCTCCCACTGCGCCTCCGAGGGGTTCAGCATCTGGTCGACGAGGTCTTCCATATGGGCAAGGGCACGCGGTGTCTTATATGGGGCGAGTCCGTGACTTGGTCAGAACATGCAGCTCACCCCTCCCAGTGACTTGTGGATTGTCCACTGCTCTGACTTGAGGAGGTTGTACTTTACCTTGATAAACGCGTTCTCCTTTTCCGCGAGGTCGAGTTCGATTTTGAGTTCTCTTATTATCTGATTGAGCCTTGCTACTTCCGGTGCTACGTAGAAGTTGCCCTTCAGCTCGTTATGAAGCCTCACGTTGTCGGCCATCAGCCAGCACAGCAAGCACAGCATGAACACCACAGAAAAGCACGCCACGAGGGAGTTATTGATCGCGAGGAGTGGGATGCTCATCATGAAGCTCATGGCGCAGATTCCAAACATGAAACCCACCACTTCGAGTATCATGAGGTGTAAGGGGAGGTTTATTTATACGGCCGCGAGGCCAGCTTGGCCATTCTATGTGACGAGGATCTTGATGGCGTCGATCAGCCTGGCCTTGGTCTCGATGATCTTGTCCTTGTCTGCGAGGTGATAGTGTGTGTGATAGTGTGATAGTGTGTGTGATAGTGTGTGTGTGTGTGTGATAGTGTGATAGTGTGTGTGATAGTGTGTGTGTGTGATAGTGTGTGTGTGTGATAGTGTGACAGTGTGTATGGTGGTATCACAAGAATATTTGTTCACTCACCGTGGACATTTGGCACGATTTGATGCAAATATTCTACTCAAAAACGTTAAATAGACCCAATGACGTGTCTGTTCCCGCCAGAATATGCCCGTCGAACATGACTAAATTAATGAATATATTAAATATAATGTGTGATAGTGTGATGGTGTGTGTGTGTGTGTGTGATGGTGTCAGAAGGACAAGTGGAATATTCTTCTTGGTTCGCAAGGAAGATGGTTTCAAACATTACTTTCCCGTCATGTTCGAAGAGTATAGTCGTGATGGCAAGGTGCTCTACGTTTCTTATCACGATAGTATCCTGTGGGACGACGAGATGTTTGCTGAGCACCTCAACAAGATATGGGACTTTACCGAGGATGACAAAATCGCGGAGAGTATGTTGATTGGATTGGGACAAACAGACGAGTTGCGAGATGACAGGTACGTTGAGTACATGCTTTTCAAACGACCCTGAAGCCCATCGATGTGAGCTTCTCTCTTGGAAACGTCCTGACTGTTATCTTTATGAAGTTCTCGACCTCCGTCATAATCTTTGTCGACATCTTGAAGACGACCTTGATGTGGTTCTCGGAAGGGAGTGTGAGGCTCAGCTCTTCGAGTCTGGGGACGATCTCGACGTTTCCGCACAGCACGAGCCCGTTGCGCATGAGGTACAAGAGCCCCACCACGAAGCCGTGCATCTTTACGGAAGGCGGGGTGCAGCGAAGCGTGTCGAGGAATGCCCTGCAGAAGAAGTCGATCCTCTCCACGCAGGCTCTGGCCAGGCACTTTGCTTCGTAGGAGTCGAGGAGAACCGGGCTCCTTATGTTGGCCATGGCTTGCGCCGTGAGGGTGCAGAGTTCTAGTAAATTGACGGGTCTCCGCTGCGCCTTGGCCTGCTTGGCGAACTTGACAAACACCGCCTTGCAGCGCTGCGCGCGCTTGGCGATCTCCTGGGACACGGCGGCCCTCGCGTCATCGGAGCACAGCACCGCTTCCACCCAGGCCTCGATCTGGCTGTGGTCGATGGACCGCACCGTGGGGACGTGTGTGCAAGTGACGTTGGCCACGGTGTCTACGTACTCGTCGTCTGCAAACACGTTGCGCCTCGTGAAGAAGCCAGTGATGTGGCATACGTGCCTCCCCTCGTAGGTGACCAGCGGGCACTTGATTGCGTCCTTGCACTCGTGAATCTTCCCGCACACAGTGCACCCGGCCACGTCCCAGTCTATGAGCTCCCAGTCTCCGAGCTTGCATCGGTGGATCGACGGGGGGACGCGGAACGGCTCCGCTAGGGACTTCCAGAGCTGGATCTGGAGTTGGTCCATGTGGAGTCCGTGGAGAGGGAGGGCTTAGGGGACGATGGGCGGGGCTTTTTACGGTGGGCCTTGGCCACCAGGATGTTCCACCGCCTGTAGACCCTCATCTTCTTCCTGAAGTAGTCGGCCATGCGGCTCTTGTCTTCTTCGACGAGAAATTTCCCGAGAAAGAAAGACACGACGACCGACACCATGCTCAAGACAACCCCGAGCAACGTTCCCAGCACCATGGCTAAAAAACTCAAACCAGCTCAAATACTTCCACAGTGACGTCACCTACGACCCAGCATGGACGCCACTCGGCGATTGCATGAGACCTTCGGCAAGTGCCTGAGCCACGCCCGAAAGCACGTATCTGGACTGCTGAAGAAGAAGGCACTGGACGCCCCGTTCCAGCACGAGGAGCTCAGGGAACTCATGCTCCACCACCCGAGGCGGAAGATCAAGGACTTCCTCTACTTCGCCAAGCGTGCCGTGCCGCCCTACAACAAGCCATGCCTCACAGTCACGATGCCAGACAGGGCCGTCATCACGGTGTCGTGGATCAACTGCCTCAAGAACCTCTACGGAAAAAACGACCCTGCGAAGAACAAGAAGCAGTGGGTGGTCCAGGCGTTCCGCGAGGCCATCTCCACATCGCCCAAGATGGTGGAGGCCAGGGAGAAGTTCGGCATAGGAAAGTGCCAGTGCTGCGAGAAAGTGGCAAAGCTCCACATCGACCACGACGGCAAGCCATTTGCAATGCTGCTGGACGAGTTCTTGGAGGCCAAGGGGCTCTCCCTGACAAAGGTCACAGTCAACTTCACAGCCAAACCCTACACTCTCATGTCCAAGAAGCTGGCAGCCGAGTGGATCGTATACCACGACGCCGAGGCGAAGCTCGAGGGGCTCTGCAGGACCTGCAATAGCTCAAAGGGATCGGGGGGGTACAGGCACAAGGTCTAGAATAAATGCATTGCTAAACCTCACGAACGTAATGCAGCAATTAATGAATGAGTAGTATATAAACCACCCATACAGAAGTATCAAAATGTCCGGACCCGGTCTTCCCATGATCACGGGCACGCGCGTCGACTCCGCCTCGAAGCACCAGATCGCGTGCCGGATCGACTACGAGCACACACTGAGCTGGGTCGGGTACGACCAACTTGTCCTGCAGCGGGAGAAGCTGCGTTTCTGCATGAGGGAGCTGGACATGGCCGTGGGCTGTGGCCCTCCCATCCGCAACAACGAGCCGCAGCGGACCAGCACGCGGAACAAGGCGTACCCCTCTGTCGTGGTGACGCTGGCGGACATGCAGCCTGCCGCCCTCAACTACCTGATCGCGCTCTACCACAACAGCACGTCGATGGCGGAGCGGGACAGGTTCGTGGAGGACGTGGAGAGGACCATCGACCGGTGGATCGGTCCCCTGGGGAACTACGAGCTCGCCAAGAAGCAGATCCAGGAGATGCCTGAGTTCTTCATGGTCGGGGTGGCCGTGGGCACGGCCTGGGCGCACCCCAACTCGGGCGACAACGTGGCCACCGTCATGATCGGGGGGCTCAAGACCGTCATGAACGGCGCCTTTGCCATGCAGTGCAACGACGAGGTCATGTGGTACTGGGAGGAGGAGAGACCCTGCTTCAAGGCCGACGGGCGCAGGGTCCCCAAGAAGATCCAGGCGGCCAGCGGCTCCCTCACCAGCGAGGACGTCAACCGCTTCGTGGCCGCGAACCTCGCCATGGACGCCGACGACGAGCGGAGGCGCAAGTTCTTCGACAGGGGCAACGGAAACTACGCAGCCCCGTCCAGGGACGGAAACATCAAGGGAAAGCAGCGCGTCGCCTACCCCAAGCCCTTCCGCTACGACGACGACAACGAGCGCACCTACGACAGGCGTAGGGTCTTTGCCAAGGCTCTGTGCAGCGCCAGGCCCTTCGAGCCCGTGGACATCATGATATGTAGGCAGAGTCTTTGATTAAAAACAAACCCCTTGTGCCTCACAGGTCGCGGAGTGAGGGCCCTGTTTCGAGATGGACTTTGAAAAATTCGCGCAAGAGTACTGTTCTTCGTTCGAAGCGCTGTTCCCGGTCGACGAGGAGAACTTCCTGGTCGTACCAGAGGAGGCGTTTCCAGCGATCGAAACTTGGTACAACCAAAACAGGCTCGCGATTTCAACCATCGTCGGCTTCAAAGTCGAAGAAGTGCACTTCCACGAGCACTGGCCACTCTCGAAGAAGAACGCGTTGGTCCTCCAGATGCACAGCATGGCCCTCATCGCCAAGATGAACTTCGCCAAGGCCATCGACATAGTGCCGCTAGGGCACAGTTTGTAATTATATAAACACTCTCGGCGCGCGAAATCACCATGGAACTCGCGCAGACCGTGGCCATCGTCCAGTACGTAAGATACCTCAGGGAAAAACAGAGAAGAGCTGACCCCCCAGAGAAGACGCAGCAATTGGAATTCGTAGCCAGATGTCTTTCAGGGGTTCGAACGGAGCACGTGGAGCAGTGCTTTAAGGATTTAGGGCAAGTTCAGTTGTCTGGAATGTTTATGAATTTTACCAAGGAAAGGGAGGGGAGCAAAAGAACAGAATATGTATCTCAATTTTGGGTTGAATTATTGGAAAAACAAGACGATTTGCAGGCAAAATTTCGAGAAATATCAGATCATACTACAAAGCCCGAGACATGGACTGCGACTTCTCAAATATTCGAAGGTGTAATAGCAGGGAGACTATTAAAAAATATCACATGGATTCCAATGGATGTAGGACCAATTAACTATACAGGGTCCACTAAAGTGCTATTACAATCATTGGAAGAATTCCTAAGAAAAAGAAACGATATTGTTGAATTGAAAAAACTATTGCGTCACCTTCATCGCGAAGGCGAAATTAGACTCCTCAATTTAATAGAAGAAACACAGTCAAACAAAGTTCAATATTACCAAAACATAATAATTTTTTGTGCATTGATAATAAATACACAGGAAAACATTGCACAATCATGGACTGAAAACCAAAAACCTGAACTACAAACTATATATGACGAACTTACAAGAATAATTCAGTTACTCCTAGATGCGGGATTTCAACAATTCGCTGAGCAAGATCCAGCTCCAGTGCAACCCCCAGAAGGTAGTGGCGAAGCAGTGGATTCACCAGTCTCACCTGCTGCTGTACCAGCGGCAGCTCAAGCCGTTTCCAGTGGAGCATCAGAAGGTCATAGCGACGCCACAGCACAGCCGGCTCCACAACATCCTAATCCAACTTCCAGTGAAGCAGGTGGAATGAGTAGTCCGTTGTCATTACCCCAAACAGCTTCGGTGGATACAGCAAAACAAATTTTTCAAGAATCCGCCGTAACAGACGTCGGAAATATGCTAATCAACGTAACAAAGTACATTAAAAGTCAAGATGAAGAAAAGCTAGAGCCCAGACCTTACCAAGTAGCAAAAACATTGACACTACTGGGATTTCAAGACGTGGCAGAACTTTTGACGCTGTGTGTGACGGAAACTGAAAAAACTGCAAGTTTCAACAAAAAACATGTGATACAATTAATAAGATCAATACATTCAGGGAGCCTTGACACATTTGACCAAATATACAGAACATGGGCACTTACAACCCACCCCGACAAACCCGAAAACAAAGACCAAAGCGAAAAATTAGAATTATTTCAAATTGTGAGTAGTCACGCTAAGTTCATTAGAAAGTTAATTGATTTGTGTAAAGAGTCACATAAGGCTCTAATCTCATCCTCTAAAGCACCCGACAATAGCATTCCTGGTCATGGCGAAGACCCTGCCCAACTGAGCATCCGTGAAGTCGCCATGAACGTCGTCGACGGTGAGGCCGAGGTCGATCCACCCCTGGAGGCTGATCCCGATGAGCCTCATGGTCTCCGGGCTCATGCCGACGTGCCTGAGCTCGGCGTAGGTGAGGCCCATGGCCTTGAGCTGCTTGCTGGTGGCCTTGAGCCCGATGATGTCTGCGAGGTCGCCGTGGAGGTCCCTGATGGGGTGAGCGGGCCAGTCGGTGAGGTGGACTGCGTGCCTGGCCTGGCAGCCTGCGTGCAAGACCCAGAGCCTGATGTCGGGCTGGAGCTTCCTGAGCTCCCTGGTGGGCACGTCCCACTTGATGAGCCTGTCGAAGTCGATTCCGTCGTTCTCCTCGATGTCCCTCCAGCTGAGGGTGGTCTTGAGCTTGGAACCCCAGCCGTGGATCCCGGTGCTCTGAGCGGGGCTCAACCGGATGAACATACAACAGAGACGCAGCTCCCCTTATATTCAGAATCATGGAGCACACTGGCCCACCAAGCGGAAGTGGGCGTCTCCACCAGGGACCAGTGCATCCGAGATGGCATAGGCGACCTGAGGGCCCTGGACAGGGGCCAGGTCTCGATCAAGTTCGATGCGCTGGGATTGATGTTTTGAATGTGGAATAAATTTATCATCTAGGTATAAAAGATATTTGCATGATGTGTAAATTCTCTTTAGTGATTTTCAGGAAGTTTTAAAAAACTTATACCAAAAGATGACAAATAAGTCAAGTACTTACTATGTAAAAAACTTTCATATTGGAAATGTGAATATTCCAGAAAAGCATGGTACCTTCTCAATTCAAGCGAAATATGACAATGGAAACAGACATTTACTTTACAATCTTGTTTTTTATGAAAATTGGATTTATGTTGGAAGCAAGGAAATAACAATACAAGGTTTGAAGAAAGAAGACTTATTCCCATTGCTGTACAAAGAACTCAAAAATAACTTTATACGTCAAGTTCAAGCCAATAAGCTTGTCGACAGTCTCGGATGGACTTCAGAAGATTTAACACCGGTAGCCTCTTCTCTTGAATGGCAGGCCATCCACCAACTCACCCGCCTAGTGGAGAAAAAAATGATGCTATGCCGCGATTGAAATGTTAGACCCCCATATAAAGCGGGGTTGTCTGTGTGTCGCATGCGTTGCCTCGACGTAGTTTTTGACGACAAGAGGCTTGCGATCAGTCTACTCATGGTGTGGATGGTCGGGGTGATTATGGCGCTGCAGAGCTTGGACCTCATGCACTCTGAGTTCATGACGTTCGGCCCCTCCCCCCACACCAAGTTCATGACCCTGTCTATCGACACCTGGCACAAGTGGGGTCTCCTGGTGAGCGCCACGTTCGCCAACACCTGCATGACGGACTTCATGTCCGACGCCATCGTGCCCTGGCTCCAAAACACGGTGCAGGACCACAAGACAAAGTACCTCCCCTACAAGAAGTTCACGTGCTACTCGATCTCGCAGCTCTGGGGCATCTACTGCGGCATCATGAGCATCTTCGCCATCAACCTCATCACCTCGCAGTTCGACTTCCTGCTGGTGAGGATGCTGGCCGACCTCATCACCAACACCTTTACTACGTACAAGTTTATGCGTCACAAGGTCGTCGATAGGAACAAGTACAACCTGTGGAGCGAGGAGCACATCCACAGCGTTGACATCCCCAGCCACTCCAAGATCGTGGACATGCATGAGGAAATGGTGCAGCCCCTCACGAGGTTTAATCCACGAGAGCCATGAGCTGCCACAGGGAGTCGGCGCTGAACACGGCCCTGTCCTTGGACATCAAGTAAATCTTCCCCCCAGGCAGCAGCACCCAGCCCCACGTGCCGCCCCAGGCGTCGTCCTCCATCCACACGGGGATGTCGGGCCTGAGCTCCAGCGCCACCGAGAGGCAGTGAAGATGGTGCTTCCCTGTCCGGATGTCGCCGAGGGAGACCTGGCGCTTGCGCGCGTAGTCCGGGTAGTGGAAGTAGACGACCTGTGTGATGCTGTGATACATGCCCGCGAAGTCCTGCTTGTAGGTGATGCGCGCCGCGGGTGGGAGGTCCGAGTACATGGCGTGCTCGTTGAAGGCGTCGAGCCCCGCCTGGCGGTGGTAGTTCTGTATGTCGAGGTCGTCGGGGGGCGGGGTGTCGACGTGGACGCACGCTGCCTCGAGCTCGAGGTGCCTGAACAGCACACAAAAGAGCACGGTGAAGCGGCGCAGGCACGCATCGCTCATGCGGTGGGGCGTCTCCGGGTCGAGGGAAGCCAAATCGTCGAGGCACTGGTTCTCCCCGAGGTTGAGGGACCCGAACCTACACCACAGCGCGTCCAGGGCGTCTACGAGCCCGTCACCGCACTTGCAGTGGTCGGCCCAGTGGACCTGGAGGTCCTCCACCGCGTCCCGGAGCTGGCGCAGCGTCAATTCCGAGGACATGGCAGAGGGGTGGACGATATTGGGAAGGGCGTCGCCGAGCCTCACCTCGGAGCTCTGAAACTTGGCCCTGTGCCTGGCTACGAGAAGCCCTAGTAAGTGGCACTTATTGAAGGAAGGAGCCAGGGGCTCGTGGAGGTCACAGTCCCAGAGCCACTGGCGCCAAAGCGACTCGTCAAGGAAGGGAGTGCCCTCCTCGAGTCGCCTGTTGAGCTCAGCGAGTGACATGTGGGCAGGGCAGGGGGCCCGTGGAAATAGAGGAGGGGGCTGATAACAACAGAACCCATTCTATAAAGAAACGCAAGTATATAAGGCGTCCACAAAGACACGGACACAGAAGCACATGTGTAAACTGAAAACTGCGATTGATGTCTTAGCCTACATGGCCAAATCTTTTGATCGGTCTGAAAATGTCATTTGTTTTGACCTACAGTATCTACACCTCCTGGCCAATGTAGCTGCCAGGCGTAAACCGAAAAATGCGCCGGATGCCCTGGCCAAAGAGGCAATCGACACACGGAACCTACACGTCTTGGCCAATGCAGCTGTCAGGCGGCTTAAGTTTCGCGCGAGAGCCACAGAGATACGGGAGGAGCGCAAAAGGAAAAGACTGCTCGCTCACGATTAAATCAATCGCTCCTCTGCCTCTTCCTCTCGTAGAGCCCGGCGGCGGCGGCAATGACCGTCCTATACTCCTCGAGTTCCGTCTCGAGGGCGCCGAACGCATCATCCTTCTGCTTGATGGCAGACTCCAGCGCCTTGACCCTCTCCTCGGTTTCGCGAGTCTTCTCCTCCAGCTGCCTGCGGAGCGTGATACACTCCGAGTCACGCAAGGAACCGCGGCTCATGATGGCATCCATCACACCCATCAGGGGGTCATGTTTCGTCTGCGACGCGATCTTCACCACAGTCATGATGTCCTTGGACTCCATCTCCGTCTCACAGAGGTTCTTGAGAAAACCCGAGGAGGGCTTGAAGATATTCCGCTCGCACAGGGCTTCCACGATTCTGCACGCCCGATTCGAGTGGATCGAGGCGAATATCACCAAGAGATTGGCGAGCTTGGGAAACTGGTCGTCGCCCTGGCAGCACTCCTGCACTGAGACGTTGTTGAGCCAGTGGTCCCTGTCCACATCCATGAACCTCGAAATGAACTCGAGCAGCGAAGAGAACTTCTGCCTGAATTCCACGGCATGGACACCTCCGCGCGACGGACAGAGACGCATAGCATTGACGAGGAAAATGGGCACCAGGGCGCGGAGGTTGTCGAGCTTTTCCGCGACCTTCTCGGACTGCAGGAACGCCGTGAGGGCGGCAAAGGCATCCCCTGCGTTATCGAAGGCGGGCGTGACGGCCAGCTGAAACTCCGTGTTGGACCGACTCGTCGTCACCGCGGGCGGAGAGACCAACTGCGTCTCCAGGAAGGAAGTGAAAATGTCTTGGAGCGGCAATCGCTTGACGGGGTCCAAGGCAAGCATCTTGGACTGAAGTGTGGTAGCCTCCCGCATCGCCATGCTGTGGACGCCCATGTAGCCCTCTTGACCCCAGTCTTCCACCAGTCGCCTAATCTTAGCCGAGATCCACCACAGAGCCAGTCCGTAATAGTCGCTCTGCTGCATAAAGCGATGGTAGAGGTGCGTCTCCGGTGCGTGGTACAAGTCACAGACCATGTTTTCCTTGTACAGGGAAATGCCAGTCTGATAACAAGACTCAGAAATATCAATAAAATATATGTTCGAGCCGGCGATGGCAATGGTCTTTGAATTTACATTGCAGAGCACCATTCCACGCTTGTGAACGTGCAACATAGCACTCATGAGCTGAGGAATGTACTCCTTGTCAATCCTCTTCGAGAGGTCGTCACCCGTCATGAGGAATGCAGGAGGCTGCGTGCCACTGAAACTGAAACTGATCAGGTCGTCGCTGACAGTATGCATGCGGAGAAACGCTCTGTGGTCGAAAATATGGCATCGACTGGCGAATTTCCATGTATTGACGCCTCGAGCGACGAGGTAGGCCGACCTCCCCTTCTCATCCACTTTCTCGATGGAAAGCTGCATTCTTCAAACTGGAGCAAACGCAAAGGCTTTTAAGACCCGTAATTAAAATCCTCGGAGCGGTGATTGCAATTGAGATTCGAAAAGTGCCGCTCCAAATTTGACCATGGTCACGAACCCGGAATTGCCATAAAAGGATATGCTGCCTGCGTCGAAGCACTTGCCATGGAGCGTGCCAGCCAGGATCGCAGATACTATGTCGGAGACACATTCTACATTGTGTGGAAAAATTCTATTTACGCCATGCTAGTAGAAAGAGTCTTCCCTTGGCCGCAGAAAGGCTTCGAGTTTTATCAGGTAATTTCAACCCGTAATTCATAACAAAGCTTCGACATGTCAATCCGTAATTAGTTTCCGGCATAATTTATCTTCGACATGTCAACCCGTAATTAATTTATTTTTCGCAGACGCACTGCCAGGATCCTGACTACACTGGGACCAGCTTCTTCTACTCCGGTGACCCCTACTTGTTCAAGTCGATACCGGACGCCAAGGACAACAAGGAGAACATTCCTCCTCCCGAGAAGGTTTTCAAGGAAGGCGACGACCTTTTTCTCGTCAACGAAGCGATCACCAAACTCAAGGTACATCGGGTCCACACACTCCGCGACAACAATGTCGAGTACCAATGCAAGATGGCGGAGAGCGACTACAACTTCATGTTCAGCGACACGCAGGACAACATATTCAACACGATGGAGGAAGCCCAGCGGAGCCTTCTGAGGATCGAGACGATGCGTACTTTCTTCTTCGCGAGGTCGCAGAAGATGGTGCAGATCCACACACCCGCCTTTTCGATGGGGGATGCAATCTTCGACACGGAACAGGGCTTCGTGCGGGAGGGAAAGGTGCTCGACGTCGTCCCCTGGCCCAAGAAGAACGGCTGCATGTACTACTGCGAAGAAACGAGCGACCCCGTGGGCAGTCGCTACGCCGTTCAGACGTGGACCCCCCTCAAGACCACGCTGGAGGCGGCCGAGGAACAGATTCGCATCACCAGGACGCACCACAAGCACTTCAACGTCGACGACATCTTCTTCTACGTCTTCCACGACTGCAAGGTCGAGGCGTATCGAGTGGTCCGGGTCTTTCCAGATCGCATGGGGATGCGGCGGTACCACGTTCGGGACGTCGACAACTGCGTCTTCTCCGTATTCCACAGCGACAACAAGTTCATCTTCTACACCATCGAGGCCGCCGAGGAGTTTGCCTCTGTCAAGAAGCTCGAGAATCAGTACCTCCGCGAAAAGGAGCTCCACTGCGAAGAGGAGCTTTCATTCCCCGTCGAGCCAAGGACCCCCATGACCCCACAGGAGCCATACCCGATGCGGGAGGAGCTCCAGTGGGGCGGGGAACCCATGACGCCCGACTCGCCGGAGGGAGCGTACCCCGAGGCCTGCCGCAGGGCCCTCTTTGAGCGCCCCGTCCGCCGCCGCAAGCGCCGCGAGCTCAAGTCCCTCCTGGACTACCGCCCCAAGCGCCTCCGCACCAAGACCAGCCGCTACGAACCCTAAAATGCTGGGTTGGTCCCTATGCAGAGGTGCCTGGGGTCTTTGGGTATGGGCATGATGTACCCGCCACCAGTGACACTGGGGTGGAGGTCTTCTGGCTTATAAGTAAAGTCCCATAATTTCGAAAAGAGTTTATGGTCCCATGCATCATTCTCTTCCGGGCGTACTTCCCAAATGTGCGTAGCCCCAGCGTCCTGCATGTCCCTCATCATATAGACAAGCACCTGCTCCTCTAAACACCTGCCTTGGTAAAGGGGGTCGATATACATGCGCCCGACTTGCCCCACGGACGCCCTGTAATCAAAGTGTCCAATCCATAAGGGCATTGGCTCGCGTGTCAGTATCTTGCAGTAGTATTCCGTGCCTGGTTTCGCGTTCCACGTGTCGTCGCGGACAGTCTTTATGATCTTGAAGCTAGAGAGGAGGAGCGGGTATTTCGGTGGGTTCAGCAGGCTCCAAAATATCATTACGATTGGACCGCTGGGGTCTTATATAATCCGAAATCGACTGCCCACCACAGTCGCGCGCGATGTTGTATATAAGGGCGCCCGCGTCCCGGGCAGATGGCCGACGCCGACAAGCAGCCCGATCTTTCTTCTGTATTGAACCACGTGAGCGCGCTCGAGAAGGAAAAGCAGACCCTTCAGGAGTACCTGAAGCAGCAGAACGCTAGACTCGAGAAGCTGACGGCGGCCAAGCGAGAGGAGATGAAGAAGCAGCTCGACACCATGATCACAGAGTGGATCAAGGGCATCGACGTGACGGACGAGAAGCAGAAGCAAGAGTTCATGCAAGGCATGGAGCGCATCGTCAACGACACCAAGGAAGACTCGCCGGTGTGGCAGGTCATGTGCCAGGCGTCCGCGGCGCACAAGCGTAACGTCACGCAGCTACAGAAGATCACGGAGGACTACAATGCACTCAAGACCAAGGTCGAGGGAGGGACGTTTGCCACGGAGGAGTCCCGCATCTCGGGCTCCAAGCGCAAGGAGGCAGAAGAGCCCACCAGGGCGGGCAACGTCTGGGACGACTTTGAGAGCATCTGCAGGGGAGGGGGGCTCAGCTCCTACGTGCCGGACGACAAGGTCATCAGAGACCTTAGGTCCGAGTGGAAGCCGGTTTGAAGACCCCGTCCTTGCGAAGAGCATTGTTGATGTCATGAAACCACTCCTCATTTCCCGTCTCGTAGTCGTCACACGGCACACTATCGTAAACGAAACTCGAATGGTCGTCTCCGCCAAACACAACGGCCTCGTAGCGGTAGGTGTTCCCAACAATGTAGATAGCGACCTCCAGGGTCAGCGGGAGACCATTGCACGCCTCGACTTTTTCGCCCCAGAAATGAGAGAGGGTCAGGTATGTCACGACCCATTCATTGGAAGGGGCCTGGTATGTCACAGGCATGGTACCGGGCAGAGTGCACGGCAGAAACACCAATTGGCAAGACCAACCATTCCGATTGAGGCTATTCAACAACAAATCAGTAGCATCCACAATGAGCCCATTGAGAGCGTCTCGCATGTTCTCTTCCCTCCTCTCGCGTTCCCTCCGAATGTAATCCATCTCATGGGAGACCCAATAGTCACACAAGTTCATGTACTCCGAAAAGGTGACATCAGAACCATAGTAGCAGACAAAGAATTTGTCGAACATCGAGTCGCTCGCTTCCTTAGACCGAAAGCTTATATACTATAGTGCAATGTTTATGGACCACGACCACGGATCCACCCACCCTGAAAGAGTTCCTCGACAACCTCTCCCCGCCCAACTCGACCCGGAGCTCACGTAGGCTCGCCCGCGGCGCGCCCACGATGCAAAGGGGGCGGCACCTCACGCAGAGGAAGTTGCGAACCTCGGCCACGTAGCGGTCTCGCGTGAGGGGCAGATCGAAGAAGAGCATATGGGAAGGGAATGGCGTGTCTTATATTTATTCTTGTCTTTCTTTCTTGAATAGCTTCTCCTGAATATTATCCTGTCCATCTTCACATGAAACACACAGGCTCTTTATATAGAAAAGAAAGTCTCGGCCTCCTCGCAGAAGGGCTTTACTACATCGAACAAGATGGTGGGCGTCGTGGTCCTCGAATTGAGCCTGCCCACTGCCTCGTGGAGCGGGTGCTCAGCGCGCAGCGACATCTTGAGGACCAGAGTGAGGGCCTGCGAGCAGAAGAGTTGCTCCACCTTTTCCTCAGACTCGACGTCGGGCGTCGGCGCGCTCAGAGGCATGATGAGACGAAACACATCCGTGTAGTTGTAGGGAACCTTCCTCTCCACCAGCCTGAGTAGCATCGACTGCGCGTCGTCGTGCTCTTCCTGCGACACCTGCAAACTGAGGCACGCGTGCGTGGAAGCCGAATACCCCTCTACCTTGTTCACGGAGAAGTTTTCAAACATGTAGCTCGTAAACATGATCCTACTGTCCCCGGTAACAATGTCGCAGTGCACCATCGGCCCCGCGCACCAGCGAACAATCGTCTCGAGCTTGTTCTCGGCAGACTTCTTGAATACCAAGAACAGATTCGGCATGTCGAGGCGAGAAGGCTCACACATATATGCAAATCTTTTAAAACAACTGCGACAAGGCCCAATCGCTC